>Ga0070665_100000046_pt1 | contig 271885 bp, 237 predicted proteins | sample KBSS13metaG_FD_65862 | JGI IMG/M metagenome (GOLD analysis project Ga0070665, IMG submission 65862) | Switchgrass rhizosphere microbial communities from Kellogg Biological Station, Michigan, USA - KBS S1-3 metaG | ecosystem: Host-associated > Plants > Roots > Rhizosphere > Soil ... | reverse complement strand
GCCCGAGATGAGCGACGACACCACGCTTGTCATCCACGATGGACGGCATCCGGTGCTCGAACGCTCGCTCGGACGCGACTTTGTTCCGAACGATGTCGAGATCGGTGCGGCGGAAGTTCCGGCGATGGCGCTGATCACCGGGCCGAACATGGCCGGCAAGAGCACTTTCATTCGCCAAGTCGCGCTGATCACGCTTCTCGCGCACGCGGGCAGCTTTGTTCCCGCGGCGCGTGCCACGATCGGCTTATGCGATCGCATCTTCACCCGTATTGGTGCCGATGATGCGCTCCACGCGGGTCAATCGACTTTCATGGTCGAAATGACTGAGACCGCGAATATTCTGCATCACGCGACGCCGAAGTCGCTGGTGATTCTCGATGAGATCGGGCGGGGCACGAGCACGCTCGATGGGCTTTCGCTGGCGTGGGCGATTACTGAATACCTCGGGCGAAAGGGCTGTCGCACGCTCTTTGCCACGCACTATCACGAGCTTACCGATCTCGCGGATCGCGACGATCTTGGCATGGTGGATCGGATCAGGAACCTGCACGTCGCGGTGCGCGAGTGGCCGCTGGATTCGGGACCTGCACAGGCGGGTTCTGGCGCGCCTGCTGGCGAAACGCAAATTATATTCCTCCACCGCATTCTGCCGGGAAAAACCGATCAATCGTACGGAATTCATGTTGCGAGGCTCGCCGGCTTGCCGCAATCCGTTGTGGGGCGTGCGCGGGAAGTTCTCGCAAGTCTTGCGGTGCATCACGGATTGGGTGAACCATTACCGGGAGTGGTCGCGCCGGCGCCTGCCGCTGCGGCGAATGGCCAACTCGGCTTGTTCACTGAATATCTGCGGCATCCCGCGGTCGATGAACTCCGCGAACTGAAACTCGACGCAATGAGCCCCATGCAGGCGTTCGATGCGCTGAGGCGATTGCAGCAATCGGTCGAAAACTCGGGCGCGCGGCAGTGAGCGCCTCACGAGCGTCAATCCGACACACTCCGAGCAGGCGATAATCCCGCGTGCTGCGCCTCAGTCATCTCCGCAAGACCTACGGCAATCTGGTCGCCGTCGATGACGTCTCGCTTGAGGTGCGCAAAGGTGAAGTGTTCGGTCTGCTCGGCCCCAATGGGGCGGGCAAGAGCACGACAATTGGGATGTGTGTCGGGCTCATCTCACCCGATTCAGGCTCGGTTGTGATCGAGGGTGCGGGAGATCCGACGCAGGATTCTGTGCGGCAGCACCTTGGAGTCGCCCCCCAAGCACTTGCGATTTACGACGATCTGACCGGTGCGGAGAATCTGTCGCTGTTTGGCCGGCTCTACGGACTCGGCGGCAGGAGCTTGGGCGACCGCGTGCATCGCGTGCTGGATCTGGTTGGCTTGCTGCCTCGCGCGAGCGATCGTGCCGGTGTGTATTCGGGCGGCATGAAAAGGCGGCTGAACCTTGCCGCGGCATTGATTCATGAGCCGCCATTGCTGCTGCTCGACGAGCCGACGGCGGGTGTGGATCCGCAGAGCCGAAACAACATTCTTGATACGGTGCGAGATCTTGCGAAAGCGGGCAAGACGATCATTTATACGACGCATTACATGGAAGAGGCTCAGCGCCTCTGCGACCGGATTGGGATCATCGACAAGGGGCGGCTTCTGTGCGTCGGCACGGTTGCGGAACTGGTGAACTCGCACGGCGGCAAGAGCGTCGTTCGAGTGGATCGGTCGCACAAGCACGAACGCATTGAGACAGACGACCCGCTGCGCGAGATTTCTCGCGTTCTGTCGGCGTCGGAATCGACCGATCCGGTGACAGGCGTTCACATCGATAAGCCAGACCTTGAGAGTGTTTTTCTCAGCCTTACCGGAAGGAGCCTGCGCGACTGATGGGACTCTTCGCGGGCATCCGAGCGATGTGGGCGATCGCGTGGACAGACGTGCGGTTGCTGCTGCGCGATCGTGCCACGGCTTTCTTCACGTTTGTTTTTCCGGTGATCTTCGCGATCTTTTTCGGGCTGGTATTCGGGGGCGACGCGAAAAAGGGAAAGATCGAGATCGCGATCGTGCAGCACGATCAAAGCATGCTTGCGGGCGAGTTTGTTAAGAACCTCATGACGATGGAGGGTTTTGTCGCGACGATGGCGCCGTCGGAAGAAGAGGGCGAGCGGCTCGTGCGCGAGGGGCGAGCATCGGCGTGTGTGATCATCCCGCAGGGGTTTGACAAGGGAATTGAGACCTTGTTCGCGACGGGGAAGGGGCCGCAGATTCCGGTGCTCGTGGATCCCTCGAGACCGGGCGAGAACGGATTGCTGCAGGGACGATTAACCGAGCAGAGCTTCGCGATGATGGCGAAGTCGTTCTCGCAGCCCGACCGATTGAAGAAGCAATTGCAGCAGGCACGAGATTCGATTGCGCACTCGAAGGACATCGACCTTCAGCGAAAGCTGATGTTTGGAACGCTCTTTCAGAACATCGAAACGTTCGTGAACGACGCGAACAAGCCGGGCGAAGACGGTAAGGCAGCGGTCAGCGACGACATCATGTCGAAGTTCAGTCCGATGCAGATTGAAATGAAAGATGTGCGGAAGCAGCGCAATGGCCCGACAAACGCGTACGAGGTGTCGCTGCCCCAGGGAATCGTGTGGGGCTTGATGGGCTGCGTCACGGCGTTTGTTTCCACGCTCGCACGCGATCGCCAACGCGGAACGCTCGTGCGGCTGCGAAGCGCGCCGGTGACGCGCTGGCACATCATCGGCGGCAAGGCGATCGCCGGCTTTTTGTCGTGCATGCTGGTGCAGTGGCTCCTGATTGCGATCTTCGCAACCTTTTTCCACGTGCGGGTACCCAATCCCTCCATGCTGGTTGTCGCCACAGTCTTCTCGGCGTGCGCCTTCGTCGGCGTGATGATGTTCCTGGCGGTGCTCGGACGTTCCGGCGAAGGCTCAGCGGGTTTCGGTCGCAGTGTGATTCTGATCATGGCACTGATCGGTGGGGGCACCTTGCCCGTGTTTTTCATGCCAGCCTTCATGAAGCCCGTGAGCATGGCCAGCCCCTTTAAATGGGCCGTCGACGCAATCGAAGGAGCAACCTGGCGCGGCTACAACATGCAGCAGATGACATTCCCGCTTGCGGTGCTTGCAGGAATCGCGATCGGCGGATTTGTTCTGGGGTCGATGCTCTTCAGGCGTGCTATGCGGGAATAGTCGCGGGGCCGGACGTAAAGTTGAACACCCGGGCGGGTAGCTCAGTTGGCTAGAGCATTCGCTTTACATGCGAGAGGTCCAGGGTTCGAGTCCCTGCCTGCCCATTTCCAAGCCGCGACACACACGTGAACGCACTCGATCTTCTCTACATCACCGGCGGCGCGATTGCATCGCCGTGGCTGCTGCGCAAGCAGCGGGCAGGTTGGCGAGAGCGGTTCGGTAATATCGAGGCGCTCCCGACGAAGCGCCTGCCGCGGCTGATGATTCACACGGTGTCGGTCGGCGAAGTGAATGCAATCCGGCATCTGCTGCCTTTGCTCGTCGCACCCGCAAACGGTGGCGCGGTCGACGTCGTCGTGACCGTCGGGACCGATACGGGTTTCGCCCGCGCCAAAGAACTCTTTTCAAAGACGGCAACGGTGCTGCGATATCCGATCGATCTGTCGTCGAGCGTGAAGCGGTTTCTCGATGCCGTGCAGCCCGACGCTGTCGCGCTCGTCGAGCTCGAAGTTTGGCCGAATTTCATCAAGGAATGCACGCGGCGCCGAATTCCGGTCGCCGTCATCAATGGCCGCTTGAGTGAGAGATCCTTCAAGGGGTACCGCAAGCTCAAATCTGTGCTTGCAGCCACATTTGGGCGTCTCGCAGAAGTTGCGGCACAGGACGCGGACTACGCGGCCCGCTTCATCGCCATGGGAGTGGCGCGGGAACGGGTGCTGGTCACGGGGACGATGAAGTGGGATGCCGCGGCAGTGCCCGCATCGCCAGATTCGCCGATTGCGGGCGCGGACGAACTCGCGAAGGGACTCGGCATCAATCGCGCGCGACCGCTGATCGTCGCCGGAAGTACTGGCCCCGGCGAAGAAGAACTTCTCCATCGCGCATGTCCGGCCGGCACGCAGTTGCTGTGCGCACCACGCAAGCCGGAGCGATTTGATGAAGCGGCCGCTGCCCTTCCGAGTTGCACGCGACGGTCTGCGACGAAGGAAGCAACGACCACGCCACCAACGGGCCGCGATCGCTTCCTCCTCGACACCATCGGCGAACTCCGTCTCGCCTACTCGCTCGCCGACATCATCGTCATTGGGCGCTCGTTTATCGATCTCTTTGGATCCGACCCCCTCGAGCCCGCCGCGCTCGGCAAACCCCTCCTCATCGGTCCCCGGTACGGCGATTTTCAGAATGTCGTGGAGACGCTGAAAAGTGCCGGAGCGATCCGAGTCGTGCAGCCGGAGCAACTCCACCAGACACTTGAGTCGCTGCTTGCGAATGCCTCGGAACGCGCCGAACTCTCCAAGAACGCCCGCACCGCGGTCCTGGCAAACAAGGGCGCGAGCGCCAAGCACGCGGAAATGCTCTTTTCGCTCGTGCGCAAGCCCTGAGAACGCGCAGGCGAGTGGTCGTCAGCATTTACGCGTTTTCTGATTGAAGCAATTCCAATCATCCGGGCTCACGCGTACAATGACCCCTTGGCCCCGAACAGGACACGTCCAAGTAAAAATTGGTCGTGAGCAAGTGCGGGACAAGCGGGGTGAACACTCCGAATGAGTCGAGGGCGTAGCTCAGTTGGTAGAGCAGCGGCCTTTTAAGCCGTAGGTCCAGGGTTCGAGTCCCTGCGCCCTCATTGCTCCAGCGATGGAGCGCGACACGGATGTTTTTCGGCTCCGCCTGCGCGGCGTCGGAGGGAGAACGGTTGCTCCACGTATTTCACGCGGCATGGACGGTGGGACAGTCGGCAATCGCCACCGGTCCGATGCTCCACATCTGGGGCGAAGACGGTGCGAAGCTTCCCACGCTGGCGCGTGCCGCGTCCGGCGAGCATCCACTCGCGCTCGACATCGCTTCCATCCGCGCGCGTCTCGGAAAGGCTTTCGGTGAAGACGCCGTCGCGGCATCCATCATCACGCTTGAACTTCCCAGCATGGGCGGAAGCGTGCAGCCGAGTTCGCACCTCGCGCGTGCCGCGGGGCACCGTGCGGAGGGCTTGCTCAAACTTGAAACAGTGACGGTCCCTTCGCTGGCGGTGAGTCCGCTGCTCGCGCCGGTTGCTCTCGACGCGCTGCTCGATGACGCGCCCCGCGACAACGGAATCGGTTCGGGCGAAAGGTCCGATCTCATCGGAGCATCGGTCGTGTTCTTCGGCGCCGCAACCCGGCTGGTTCGCAGTTTGCTTGCCCAGCAGCGGTTCGTCCCGATGATTTCGCAGCACGGAATCGGCAGCGCGGGCGATTTCCGGGGCCTCTGGCAACCGTGGTTGAGCGACGAAAAGACGGCTGAACGCGTTGCCTCTCTCGTTCACGGCATGCCCTCGATCGCGCGTGCGGGCGTCGATGCATTCGAGCACCAGCCGTGGCCGATCGTTGAAGATTTTCTGTGGCGTGTGCTCGATGCTCAGTGCCGCGCGACCTTGACGCGTGAGGATTTCTACTCGTCGGTTGGTGAGAAGGACGCGACGACCGATCTGCATGTTGCCTGGCTACAGGCACTGCTTGCCAGTGGCAACTCGGTTCCCGCGACAAACGTGCGAGGCCAGGAACTGGCCCGGCGTGTGCGCCAGTGGATCGGTGGCCTTGAGGAGCGTGGTGCGAGCTCGGCTTGGCGTTTGATGCTCAAATTGAACGAGCCGATTCCGGAAGAAGGCGAAGACGATGCGCAGTGGGGACTCACCTTCCACTTGCAAAGCGTCGATCGTCCGGCCCTCGTTGTCGATGCCGTGGATCTGTGGGCGCTCACCGGCGATTCGATGACGATCGAAGGCAAACGCATCGATTCGCCTCAGGAGTTGATGCTCGGCGAACTCGGGCGCGCGAGCCGCATTTACAACCGTCTTGAGAAGGCGCTGGAAGATTCCGAGCCAGCCGGCGTTGAGCTTTCGACGCGTCAGGCGTACCAGTTCCTCCGCGAATTCTCACCGATCCTGCAGGAGCAGGGCTTTGGCGTGCAGACACCTGATTGGTGGGATTCGCCACTCGCCAAGCTCGGCGTGCGGCTGCGCCTCGACAGCGATTCGATGAGCGACGTGATGGGCCAGAGTTCGGCAGGTGGAAGCACCGCTTCCGGCCCGACACTCGGCATGGGCGCGCTCGTCCGCTATCGCTGGGAAATCGCCCTCGGCGATACCACGCTCTCGCTATCGGAATTTGAAAAGCTCGCGGCACGCAAGAGCCCGCTCGTCAAGGTCAATGGCCGCTGGATCGAAGTCCGCCCGGAAGATGTGCAGAGCGCGATCAAGTTCGTGCGCGACAATCCCGGTGGCGAGATGAAGGTGGCGGATGCGCTTCGGATCGCGTACGGAACCGATCCCCGCGAGACCGGCGTGCAGATCACCGGCCTGGAAGCGACGGGCTGGGTCGCGGCACTTATGAACGCCGAGGCAGCGACGCGCCAGCTTGAAACGATTAAGCCGCCCGAACGCTTCCACGGCACGCTTCGCCCGTATCAGGTGCGAGGCGTTTCCTGGATGGCCTTCCTCGAGCGCGTCGGTCTTGGGCTCTGCCTCGCCGATGACATGGGATTGGGCAAGACCATTCAGTTGCTTGCGCTCATGGCCTTCGAGCGTGAACAGATGAACGCGGCAATCGCGAAACTCACGCCGGGCATGCCTCGTCCGAGCGTGCAGCCCACTTTGCTTGTCGTGCCGATGTCGGTCGTCGGCAACTGGATGCACGAAACGGCCCGTTTCTGCCCGGAACTCTCCGTCCTCACGCATCACGGGGCTGACCGCCTGAACGAAGACGCGTTCGTTGAAAAGGCTCGCGCAAGCGACATGGTCATCACAACCTACTCGCTCGCTCACCGCGATAAGGACTTACTCGCGAAGGTGCACTGGGGCCGCCTCGTTCTCGACGAAGCCCAGTACATCAAGAATCCGGGCGCGAAGCAAAGTCAGGCTGTGCGTTCGATCGCGGCCGACCGTCGTGTCGCACTCACCGGTACCCCAGTCGAGAACCGTTTGAGCGAACTCTGGTCGATCATGGATTTCCTGAATCCGGGATATCTCGGTTCGGCTGGAAGTTTCCGTCAGCGCTTTGCCGTCGGCATCGAGCGCTACCGCGACCGGGCCAAGCTCGAACAGCTCAAGGGCCTTGTGCGCCCGTTCATTCTCCGCCGCCTCAAAAGCGATCCGACCGTTGTTGCCGACCTACCCGAAAAGGTCGAGAGCAAGGAATACTGCCCGCTCACGAGCGAGCAGGCGACTCTGTACGAGCAGTGCGTGCAGCGGATGCTCAGCGAAGTCGAACGGAGCGAAGGCATCCAACGCCGCGGACTGGTGCTCTCCGCGCTCATCAAGCTCAAGCAGATCTGCAACCATCCGACCCAGCTTCTCAAGGACTGGCAGGACGGCAGCCTGAAGCCGCCGGTCGTCGAGCGCAGCGGTAAGTGCATCCGCCTCATCGAGATGCTCGACGAAGTGCTCGCCGAGGGCGATCAGGCCATCGTCTTCACGCAGTTCCGCCAGATGGGCAATCTACTCGGCGCGATGCTCCGCCATCACCTCGATCGCGAGGTGCTCTTCCTGCACGGTGGCACCACTCAAAAAGAGCGCGTCCAGATCGTCGAGGATTTCCAGAAGGCCGACGGCAAGAACCCGATCCTGCTTATCAGCCTCAAGGCGGGCGGCGTTGGTTTGAATTTGACTGCCGCGAGCCATGTTTTCCACTTCGATCGCTGGTGGAACCCCGCCGTCGAGAATCAGGCGACCGATCGTGCGTACCGAATCGGCCAGACCCGAACAGTGCAGGTGCACAAGTTCGTTGTTCGCGGAACGCTGGAAGAACGCATCGATCAGATGATCGAATCCAAGACGGAATTGGCCGAAAATATCATCGGTTCGGGCGAGCGATGGCTTACCGAACTCGACACGACCCAGCTGCGAGAACTGCTCGCACTCCGCAATGACGCAATCGTCGACGAGCTTTAACCCATGGCCAGCGCGCCCAACTCAGGTTCAACCCCGCCCAAGCCTCCTACGCCGCCTGTGATGCGTCAGCTATCCAACGAGCCGGTTCCGACGTATCCGAGTCGTCCTGCTGTTCCGCCCCCCGCGCAAACGCCCCGTCCGCAGCCGTACACGCGGGCGCCCAAGCCGCTGCCTCTGAAGCCCCGTCGCGTTCGTGGCGGCGTCAAGATCTCGACCACCGAGCAGACTTCACTTTGGTCGGAGAGTTGGCCGGCACAGCGCTGGGTACGGATCATCGAGCAGGCAGCGCCGGGCAAGCGTGCCGTGGATGGGCTTGAGTACGCCTCGCTCGGCCAGACCAAAACGCTCATCATCGAACATTCGTCGCTGGTCGCCAGCGTGCAGGGTCGCGCTGAGCGTCCGTATCAGGTGAAATTCCAGTTCGAGCCCCTCTCACCCGAGCAATGGGAAAAAGTCGGCGGCGTGATGACCGATCAGGCCGTGTACGCCGCGAAATTGCTCGCGGGCGATCTGCCGGCCAATATCGAAGATGTTTTCGTTCCACTGGGACTAAAACTGTTCCCGACGGATTTTTCGGAAATCGTGTTCTCGTGCACGTGCCCGGATCATCAGGCCGACGAACGCACCCGCAACGCAAGCAAAGCCGCGGGCGAAAATCCGGGTCCGTTGCTCTGGTGCAAGCACGCGGCATGCGCCGCGTATCTCCTGGCGCAGCGGCTCGCGAGCGATCCGTTCGTGATGTTCAAGCTCCGGGGCCTTGACGGACAGGAGCTGCTGGAGCGTCTGCGTCACAGCCGCGCGGTCGCGAATTCGTCCAAGACCAATCCCTCGGTCTACGCAGGTCGCGTCCCCGGCGTCTCCGACACAGGACTCGTGACGTTCGAAGCGACGCGCGATTTCTGGGAATTGAACTCGGACATCGAGAATTTGGATGCACCCATCGTGCCACCACCGGTGAGTCATCCGCTTTTGCGTCGTCTTGGCCCGAGCCCGCTGACGGGTCTCGCGAAATCGGGTGGCGACGCACCCGCTTCGTTCCCGCTGGTTGGTCTGCTTGCAAGTTGCTACGAGGTCATCAGCGAAGCCACCCTGCGAGAGGAACTCGGTCAGGCTGCTCCTGGTGAAAATGAGCCGCGCGCGATCGATTCCGAGTGAACCGCGGCCGGATCGGCGTCCGTACCCGTTTCCATGCTCTTTATGGTCATCGAGTGCTTCAAGCCCGGCAAGGGCGATGAAGTCGGGTCTCGCTTCAAAACCCGCGGCCGCATGATGCCCGCGGGAGTCGCCTATCTCGGAAGCTGGCTCGTGCCGACGAACGGCAAGTGCTTCCAAGTCATGGAGGCGCCGGGCCGGGGGCCGATCGACGAGTGGATCAGCCAATGGTCCGACCTCGTCGATTTTGAGGTCATTCCGGTTGTCACCTCGGCCGAGTACTGGAAAATGAAGGAAAGCCACGCCTCCAACCAGAGTGCCTGACCGGGCCCGAACGAGCATTCCGATGGCCCGGACTGGTGGCCTTTGCCGCCTGTCGTTCCTAGACTTCCTCCCACTTTGGAGCCGACCGCGACGGACGCCAGCCGAGAGACCGGGACCACCCGGAATCTTGGATCAAGGCCGAGGCGCGATTCGGGGCTTTTCTATCGCGGCTGATGGAAAGTCCAGCTCCCGCCTCGAGACGCAGGTTTCGAGCAATGTTGCCGCGGCTTCCGCACCTTGCGACTTTTCGCCGGGGACGGGACCGCGAATGGTCCGTCCGCTGGTCGCCACCGACGCCTCTTCAGGTCGGTGAGCATGCAAGGAGTCTTTGTCGGGAGCCACACCACCAGTCCGCGAATCGCGAATTACTGGGCGATGGTGTAACGGTAGCACAGCAGATTTTGGTTCTGTTTGTCAAGGTTCGAATCCTTGTCGCCCAGCTTCTTTTTCGGGCTTGCGCTTCGAGCGCTGCCAAAACAATGATGAGCACGTCATCCAACAACTCCGCACCCTCCGCCATCATCCTCGCTGCCGGTAAGGGCACGCGCATGAAGAGCGATCTGCCGAAGGTCGTGCATCCGATCGGTGGCCGGCCGATGGTCTGCGCCGTGGTCGATGCCTGCCTCGCCGCGGGATGCAAACGCATCGTCGCGGTGGTGGGGTACAAGCAGGAAGACGTGCGGGCCGCGCTGAAGGGCTACGACGTCGAGTTTGCGGTGCAGGAGCCGCAGTTTGGAACCGGTCACGCCGTTCAGTGTTCCGAGCAGATTTTCAAAGCCTCGGGTTATCCCGGCGACACGTTCGTGCTTTGTGGCGATGGCCCGCTGATCCGACTTGCCACCCTTGAGAAGGTGCTGACTCGCCATCGCGAGAAAAAGGCAAGCGCGACTCTGGCGACGGCATTGCTCGATGATGCGACCGGTTACGGACGCATCTGGCGTGGTGCTGATGGACGGTTCAAGGCGATCGTCGAACAGAAGAACTGCACACCCGAGCAGCTCGCAATCAAGGAAGTGAACCCTTCCTACTACTGCTTCAACACCGCGGACCTGTTCCGTTCGCTCAAGAACGTGACGCGGAACCCCGTGAGCGGCGAGTACTACCTGACCGACACTCTGAGCCTGCTACTGAGCGAAGGTAAGCCGGTCGAAGTCATCGAAGCCGTGCCGCCGGAAGATGTGCTCAGCATCAACACGCTCGAAGATCTCGCGAAGGTGGATGCGATCTACCGCTCGCGCCCCGCCATCAAAACTCCGCAAGCATTTGCGACTGGAGCCGCTCGATGAATCACGGCGCGAACGGCGAACTCAAGATCTTCGCAGGCCGGTCGAGCCGCGTGCTCACCGAACGGATGTGCGCCCATCTCAAGATGGACATGGGCGCGTCGCACACCGTCGTCTTTCCCGACGGCGAGTTGCTCGTGAAGCTGGAAGAGGACGTTCGCGGCCGCGATTGCTACATCGTGATCTCGACCTGTGCTCCGGTGAACGACAACCTGATGGAACTGCTGACGTTCATCGACTGTCTGCGGCGAGCATCTGCCGCCCGCGTGACGGTCGTGACTCCCTACTTCGGATACGCCCGTCAGGATCGCAAGGACGAGGGCCGCGTTCCTATCACCGCGAAGCTTGTCGCGAACATCATCACCGCTGCCGGCGCCGATCGCGTGCTTGCGGTTGATCTGCATGCCGCGCAGATTCAGGGCTTCTTCGATCTGCCGGTGGACCACCTTTCCGCGACGCCGGTCTTCCTCGAGTACTTCTCCGGCATCCGCAAAGAACTCGGCGATCTCTGCCTCGTCAGTCCCGACGTCGGCAACGTCAAGGTTTCGGAGGGCATGGCGAACCTGCTCGGCGGCGACTTGGCAATCATCAACAAGCGTCGCCTCAGTGGCTCAACTGTCGTGACGGGCAATCTCATCGGCTCGGTTGAAGGCAAGACCGTTCTGATGTTCGACGACATGATTTCGACCGCGGGCACCGTGGTCGAAGCAGCGAAACTCGTGAAGGCCCGCGGCGCCAAGCAGGTCATCGCGGCAGCGACGCACGGCGTGCTCGTTGGCCCCGCGCTCGAACGCCTCGCATCCGACGAGATCTCACGCGTGGTGGTGACGAACACAATTCCGCAGGGCGACCGCGTTGCCCCCATCAAGCACAAACTGGTCGAACTCTGCGTCAGCAAGCTGCTGGGCGAGGCGATCAACCGGATTCACAACAACCAGTCGGTCTCGGCGCTGTTCCAGAAGAACGCCGGCACCAAGAGATAGCACCAAAGTAGCCAACGCAATTACCAGTTCAGAAAGGACCCGACTCATGCTTCAGAAAACCCCAGTTCTCCAAGCCCAGAACCGCGACCAGACCGGCACCCGCTACTGCCAGCGCATCCGCTCCAAGGGACAGCTCCCAGCGGTCGTTTACGGCCACAAGCAGGCGCCCGTCTCGATCGTCCTGAACTTCAAGGAAGCCATCAGCCACTTCAACAAGGGCGAGAAGATCTTCCGCCTCGGTTTCGACGGCTCGAAGGAGAAGGACGGCGGCCAGGTCGTTCTGCTCAAGGACCTCCAGTTCGACCACCTCGGCACAAACGTCGTTCACGCCGACTTCGCCCGCGTTGACCTCAACGAGCGCATCCGCACCCGCGTTGCGATCCACCTCGTCGGCGAGGCAAAGGGTCTCAAGACCGCCGGCGCGATTCTCATGCACCCGACCAACGAAGTGGTCGTCGAGTGCTTGGTCACAGAACTCCCGGAATACATCGAAATTTCGATCGCCGACCTCGATGTTGATCAGCAGATCAACGCTGGCCAGGTCAAGCTGCCCAGCGACAACATCAAGATGATCACCGACTCGCACGCGATCGTCGCCCAGATCGTCATCCAGCAGGAAATTGTTGTTGGCGAAGCGACCGCTGCCGAAGGCGGAGCAGCCGAGCCCGAAGTTCTCACGGCCAAGAAGGCCGATGGCGAAGAAGGTGCCGCGGCTCCTGGCGCAAAGGGCGCTGCACCCGCGAAGGGCGCAGCTCCTGCCAAGGGCGCAGCACCGGCTGCCGGCGCGAAGGGCGCCGCAGCTCCTGGCGCGAAGCCGGCCGGTGGAGCAGCAAAGAAGTAAGTCGAGAAGTAAGCACCATGAAGCTCATCGTCGGCCTCGGCAATCCCGGTCCCGAATACGCCAGAACGCGGCACAACGCCGGGTTCCTGGTGATGGACCGCCTTGCCGACACGCACGCCCAGGGCGCGATTCCAAAATCGCGGTTCCAGGCGATGACTGTGGAGGCCGACGTTGGCTCGGAGCGGTGTGTATTCATGAAGCCCATCACCTTCATGAATCTCTCCGGTCGAGCCGTGAGCGAGGCGCTTCGCTTCTTCAAGCTTCAGCCCGCGACCGATCTCCTCGTGGTCGTGGACGACTTCTACCTTCCGGTAGGGTCCGTCCGCATTCGCGAGGCGGGCGGCACGGGTGGCCACAACGGTCTCTCCAGCATCGATCAGGCGCTCGGCAACGGTCTCTACCCGCGCGTGCGCGTCGGTGTTGGTGAGCGTCCGAACGGCGGCAAGCCCGCGAACTGGGATCAGGCGGATTACGTCCTGTCCAAGTTTGCGGAAGACGAATGGTCGGAAATGCAGCCGGCGTTCGATCGTGCCGCCAAGGCCTCTGAAACCTTTGTCCGCCGCGGCCTCGCGGCGGCCATGAACGAGTTCAACGGGAACGCCGAGGCGCATCGCGCGCGTCAGCAATCCAAAGTCGGTCAGGACGGCGCGAAACCCGCGCCCGGCCCGGCCAATTCAAACCAGCCTTTCAACCAGCCTTTATCACAGCCCTTAAAGAAAGCGGAGTAATTCACATGCCAGGCAAGCGAATCTATCAGTACGAAGCCATGTTCCTGTTCGGCCAATCGACCGCGGCAGACCTCGCCGGCTGCGTCGCCCACCTCAACGAGATCTTCGCCCGTGCCCAGGCCGAGATCGTCGCGATGCGCAAGTGGGACGATCGTCGTCTGGCCTACGAGATCGCCGGCCAGAAGCGCGGCACGTACATCCTCGTCTACTTCAAGGCCCCCAACGAGTCGATGATCGGGTTCGACCGCGACTGCAACCTGTCGGAGAAGATCCTCCGCCACCTGCTGATCCGCGCCGACTACATGACCATCGAGCAGATGCAGGCAACCGACGCCCGCCGCGAACTCGAGCTCGAAGCCAAGATGCGCGCCGAGAAGCCCCAAACCGCCGAGGCGACTGCCGAGCCGGTGGCAGCAGCGGCCGACGGTGAGCAGGCCTGATCGAGTCTGGCTCTGTCGGTTAGAAAGCCTGTCGTCCGCTCGACTTGCGTCCGGGCTGGGTTCCTAATATACTCCGAACACGCATGGCCCGGGTGCTGCACCCGGGCCACTTTTTGGCCTGAGTTGAGAAGGAGATCGGTATGGCGAATTCACTGAATCGGGTGCTGCTGATGGGCAATCTGACCCGGGATGTCGAGTTGCGAGCCGTTGGGGGGAGTGGGCAGCAGGTGGCAAACGTCGGCCTCGCGCTCAATCGGTCGTTCACGACCGCAAGTGGCGAGAAGCGCGATGAAGTGACGTTCGTCGATTGCGAGGCGTGGGGCAAGACCGCTGAAATCATGCAGAAGTACCTCGGCAAAGGCCGGCAGGTTTGCATCGAAGGACGTCTGAAGCTCGACACCTGGGATGACAAGACGAGCGGGAAAAAGCAGTCGAAGCTCAAGGTCGTTATCGAGAGCTTCTACTTCGCCGACAGCAAGGGCGGCCCCGCAGGTGGCAGTGGAGGTGGCGGATCCTCGTACAGCGAAGAAGACAGCCAGCCTCAGGTGAACACCCGAACCCCAAATCGTGCGGCTCCAAGCGCCGCTCCGATGGGCGACGATGACATTCCGTTCTAGTATCTCGACCCCGGATTCCGCCTTCGGCGGTAGGTAGGGGATGACAATTTCAGATTTCGCGTTGGGGCGGTTTCGGCTTGTTGCCAGAGACTGCTCCTAACTCCACCCGGGTCACCGGGCGAAAGGACAGCGGCATGAACAAGAACGTAAAACTACTTTTGACTGACAACGTCGAAGCCCTCGGAATCGTGGGCGACGTGGTGAACGTGCGTACCGGTTACGCCCGTAACTTCCTCCTGCCCCGCAATCTTGCGACGCAGCCGAGCGAAGAGAAGATCAAGGCTCTGGCCGCGAAGCGTGCAGAGGCCGAGAAGTTGATCGCGGCCCAGCGCAAGCAGCGCGAGCAGCTCAGCGAAAAGCTCCAGGGCGTCGAGATCCATCTCACCAAGTCGTGCAACGACCAAGGCATCCTGTACGGTGCGATCACCCAGCAGGACATCGCGGCCGAACTCAACAAGATGGGCCACGCCGTCAAGCCCCGCGACGTTCGTCTCACCCAGGCGATCAAGCGCATCGACAGCTACGACGTCCACGTCAAGCTCGACAGCGATCTCGATGCCACCCTCAAGCTCTGGGTCGTCTCGGATCGCCCGCTCGATCTCAAGAAAGATCAGCCCAGCGAAGCCGCAGCCTCCGAGCATGCCGCACCGGGAGCTGCCGATGCCGGAACCGAAGCCAAGCCCGAAGGCAAGAAGAAGGGCGGTAAGGAAGACGGGGGCGACGACGCCAAGGCCGCTGCGAAGCCCAAGACCGGCTTCGGCAGCGGCAGCAGCGAGAAACCCGCCGGGTTCGATGCTCCCAAGCCCCGTCGCGAAGGCAAGGACGGCAAAAAGGGCGCGAAGTCGCGGTAACTTCAACCGGGCGATCGCTGGTCCCACAACTCAAACGCAAGAGAAAAGCCCCCGAAGTTCGGGGGCTTTTTCTTGAGTTCGGATTGTTTATCGAGCGGCCTAATGCTGTTCGGTCGTCATCTTGATGGGCGGTAGGAACTTCGCAATCAGCTTGTTTCCGACACCCCAGCCCACGATTTCCGCCCCCATGCTGGGCGCGAACACAAGCTTGAGTCGCTTGTCGGGACTGCTGCGAGACACGCCAGGGAGATCGCCCGCGACAGTCTGAATCGGTTCGCCGATGATGTAGCGGATCTCGACTTTCTGTGGATCCTGGTAAACGTAACCCACGGCGTCGTAGCGCACGCCATTTGAATCGATGACAAACGGCGTGGCCGGGGTTGAAGTGTCATTCTGAGCTTCGCGTGCCGCGGCACCGGTCAGGCCGGCTTCGCCACGATCGGCTCCCGTTTCAATCATCAGCAGCCCGACCTGATCGGGCGGCGCAAATCGATCGACACGAAGGTTTTGATCCACGCCCTGGTTCTGCGTGTCCTTCGGGGTGAGAAGAGTCTTGCCGCTGATTATCCGCCCGTTGGTGACGGTCATGCCCGAGCCGAGAGTTCCGTCTTGCAGCACGAGACCGATCTGATTCGTCGGCGCTACTCCGGCCTGCGCGGCGTCGCCAGTTCCGAGCGTGATGGTCACGGCCTTGCTCTCGTCGATCGTTCCTCCGGACTTTCCGGAAGTCAGCTGGCCGGCTGCGATCAGCGCGTCACGCTTCGCGCGGCTTTCAAATTCGACCGGCTTGAGCTTGTCGTCCGCCGTGTCGAATCGCACTCGCGTCCCCTTCACCACAATTCCTATTGGCGTCTGATCAGGCGGCACCAGGAACTCAAACGCCCAATTCGACTCGGAGTCGCCACCCAGCGAGGCAAGGAAGGTGTCCTTTGCGTCGTATCGGAATCGAGCAATCGCGATCTTGCCGGCCTCGGCCTTACTGACTATTGCGTTCGGGAAGATGAAGTGTGTTTCGCCGGCGCTGTCCTGCGCGAGCAGATAGATCTGCCCGTTGCCGACAATGACCTGCCCGCTGGTACGTTCCTTCGATCCGGCTCGGAACTTCACGATGACTCCGTGCAGCCTGGCTTCCTTCGACGGTGAATCACCGTCGAACAGCTTGATGTTCTGCGAGGTCGGGTCCAACGAGTCGGCTTTGAGATCGGTGGGGTCGCCCTTGGGCGCGGGTGGTGCAGCAACTCCGGGTGCGGGCTTGACAGCGACCGGCGCCCGAAACTTCGCGGGGTCGATCACATAACGGCCGACGATGTCAAAGTCCTTGCGATCCAGAGAATTCCGAGCCGTGCCACCGCCGAAGCTCGCGCGCGTGCTCGCGGCAAAGACGGCCGGGTCCGGATTCCACTGCGAAAGAGGATCGGAACTCGAGAACGTGCCGCGGCTGAGACGCGAATACAGACCCGCCGTGATGCGATCCGTCGGAACCCAGAGCGCCGAGCCGCGCTGCACGTTGCCCGCTGCGTCGCTGGAAATTGCCTCATAGCCCCAGGCGTCGCTGCCGATGCGCATCCCCGAGAGTGCCAGTACGCTGATTCCGGAAATGATGGTTCCTGCGATGACGCCGAATAGCGAGCCCACGATCCAGTCACCGGCTGGTGAGAATTTCAGATTCTTGCGAATGAGGGTATCGGTCAGGCCCCGCAGAACGCCAAGCGCCAACGCGAAGGGAATCGCGAGGCCCGCTCCCCAGGCAATGTCCGCGAGGAGCGAACTCATGCCGCGCGATCCCGCAGAGCTGATAAGCCACGTGGCAACGTGCTCCCAGAGACCAAAGGCGATCGCGCCGGCGAGCACGACGCAAACGCAATTGAGCAGCGAGGAGAAGCCGCCACGGGCGCCCCAGGCGTAGGCAACGCCCCCGAGGATCGCGATGGCGAGAACATTCATGATCATGGGAAAATCTCCGAACGAAAAGGTTCAGGCTTTGGGTTTGGCCGGCTGCTTCGGCGCGGCCTGCTGTGTCGAAGCGGGGGCGGGTGCGGTCTTGGTGCCTTCGGCAGTGATCCGCAAAACTTCTTCGACGCTGGTCACGCCGTCGATCGCCTTGCGGAGCGCCGCCTGCTGGATGGACGGCAAGCCGCCCTTGCGGAGTTCGGCCTTCAGCCCGGCCCAGTTTTGTGCACGGATCATCTCTCGTGCCGACTCATCGATGTTGAATACTTCGAAGGCCCCGTCGCGCTGCAGATAGCCCGTTCCCTGACATACGGGGCACGTCTCTGGCTTGTTCTTGACAAGCACCTCGCCGCCCTTCTTGAAGAGCTGCTTTACCTTGTCCGGCGGCAGGCCAAGCTTTTTGAGAACGTCAGGCGAAGGCTGATACGCCTGCTTGCAGTTGATGCAGAGCTTGCGGAGCAGCTTCTCCGCTTGAACGCCCTGGAGTGTCTTGGCCGCGGCATCCGCATCTCCGATCAGACGCACCCAGGTCTGGATTGCACCGACGGCGCTATCTGCCGCCAGCGATGCGTAGACCCGGCATTTCTCCGGGTCGGCTTTGCTGATTTCTTTCGCGGTCTGCGGATCGGGGACCTCGGCAATACCCACGATGTCGGGGTCGCGCCGCAGGATCGAGCGGACGAGTGTGGCGAAGTCCGGTCCTTCCGACATGGCATCCCATTGATTCTGGCGGATGCCTTCCAGCGCGTCCTCGATCTCCATCTCCACGGTCTGCACGTTGTTGGTGTACGCGTCGTGCATTTTCATGACGGTGTACATCGCCGTGGTGCGGCCGCCTTCGGGCGTAGCGCTGATCAGGACGGTGCCACCTCGTGAGGTGGACCAGCCCCGCACAATCTCGATCTGCTCAGGGGTCCAGCCGATCTGCTCGGGCGTCTTGCGCACCTGCGATTCCGGATCGATGAGCACCGTGAGTTTCTGACCGGATTGGCCGCCCAGAGTTTCGATGTGCAACTTGTTCTTCGATGCACCGCGCTCGACTGTCAGGTCCGCGGATTGCTTCTTGCGCCGGTCGGCGACATCCAGTTTGGCCGACGCTTTCCAGAAGTCGATCAGCTTGATACCCGACGCAGCGGGCATCGTTTCGCCGGGAGTTTTCACGCCGTCGACGTTGAACAGAATGTGGTACGCGTCCTTGGCGCTCGGAGCGATCTCGATCCGCGCGGAACGGACGTCGAGCGCCTTGATGAGCATGTTCTCGGCCGCGAGGCGAACCTCAAACTCGGGCGAATCGGTCGCGGGAACATCCACCGCCGACTTGTCGATGCGACGGAAAGTGAGCACCGAGGTGCCGGCCTTTCCTTTGACCTTTTTCTTGCCGGAGCCTTGGGCAAGGCTGGCGATCTTCGAGAGTTCGAACGAGACCTTGCCGCCCTCGGGTACGCGCTCGTCGCGATTGGCGACGATGACGTACGCGACCACGCTGCTCGAAAGGATCGCGCAAAACACGAAGAAGCTCACGATCCACGTCAGTGACCCGCCCTCGCCCAGCGAGGGCATGAACATCACCGCCAGCAGCGCAAGCAGGGCGGCGCCGCAGTGGATGTAGTTCCACATCTCGCGTTCGAGGTAGAAACGTGCAGCGTGCTTGTCGCAGACGGTCGAGACCGCCCAGGCCCAGGCAAGCAACGGGAACACAAACAAAACCGGCTTCCACCAACTGACGAGTGTCAGGGATTCGGCGAGCGTCAGAATCAAGGCGTGCGTCTCAAAGCCCATGCAGGCCTCCGTCCGGCGGTCATCCGCCGGAATGCCGAAATGAACCCGCCGATCATGAGCGATCGGAGGGGGAGGACAAGGATAACACGCGCCGGGGAGAATTGCCGGTCGCAAGCTTGAAGTTGGAGCCGGAAGCTGTCCCGATCACTTGAGCTTCTTGAGCATCATGTTGAGTTCGTCGACGTTCGGGCTGTTCTCCTGGGCGACGCGCAGGTGGATGTACTCCTGCTCGACCAGCTTGACCAGCGACCGGTTGAAATCGACCATGCCCTGCTGCTCGGCCTCGACCGCCTTGATGTACTCCCGGAGTTCGCCTTCGCGTGCCTCCAGAATGAACTTGCGGACGACGCCGTTGTTGATCAGGATTTCCAGCGCCGGGATGCGGGGAATCTCAGGGTGCAGCGTGGGAAGCAGCTTCTGATAGACAAAGGCGCGCATCTGGTAGGCCAGAATGCGACGAACCTGGTCCACTTCTTCCTGCTCGAAGAGGCCGTAAATGCGGCTGAAGGTCTGCGTCGTGCTCGATGCGTGGATTGTTCCGAAGACCAAGTGGCCGGTCTCGGCGGCATGCAGTGCGGCTTCAAATGTTTCCTGGTCGCGCATTTCGCCTACCAGCACGATGTCCGGATTTTCCCGCACGAGGGCGCGAAGGGCGATCTTGAAGTCGAGGCAGTCCAGCCCGATTTCGCGCTGGTTGATCGTCGCCTTCTTGTCTTCGAAGATGTATTCGATCGGGTCTTCGATCGTCACGATGTGAACGCTTTTGCGCTCGTTCACGTAGTCGAGCATCGAGGCGATGGTGGTGGACTTGCCCGAGCCGGTGACGCCGCAGAGGAGCACGATGCCCTGGGGCTGCATCGAAACGTCCGCCATGATCTGCGGCAGATACAGGTCTTCAAACTTGCGGATTTTGCTCGTGATCAGACGTGCAGCAACGGAGAGCTTGCCGCGGGCCTGGAACAGATTGACGCGGAAGCGGTTCTTGGCGTCGTAGTCGTACGCGAAGTCGACCGAGCCGAACTTGTGCAGGTCGGCCATCTGCTCATCATCCAGAATGTGCTTAGCGATGTTGTGAAATTCTTCGCGGCTGACAGGTTCACAGTCCAGCGGCTTGAGCGCGCCGCGCAGACGCAGCTTGGGAATCTGATCCGACTTCATGATGAGATCCGAAGCCTCGAGCTTGATCGCGGCCTGAAGGAACTTGCCGAAGCGAGTCGCGTGCGGGTCGTGCTTCTGATCGGGCATCGAAGCGATGTGACCGGTTGGTGAAGCGTCGGTCACGGTGTCGGTGGAAAGGGTCATGGGCGATGGGCTCCCCGGTGAAGCGGCGCCGGGCGGAAGGTGAGACCCGCCGTCTCCCCTGGGGCGCGAGCCTTCTTCCCTACCGGGGACGTTGGACCCGCGAGCCGCCGACGCGTGCGAAGTTGAACCGCTCAAAGAATACCTCCATCGCCCGCCCACGAGAAGGCGCGGGACGACTGAAAACACGTTGAATTGCGACTGCCACCCCACCCCGCTACCGATTTCGATTCGCCTCGCGCCCGCACAATGTTGCAAAAAGCATCGAATCCGCGGAAATCGTCAATGTCGCTCAAAGATGTGGGAGCCTGTTCGGGTGCGGAAAGAAAACGCCCCGGAAATATTCCGGGGCGTATGTGAAACTTGTTCAAATTCCGAAGAACTCGTTGCTGAATCAGTTCTGCGAACCCTGCATCACGGCGTACTTGAGCTCGGCCGCTTGCAATGAGAGTGGGCTGACGCTCACGCCATCCGGCGCGGAAACCGCAGGCTGCTCGCCGTCGAGAGGCGGAAGCTCGGTTGGCTTCATGCCAAGGAAGTTGATCTCAAGCTGGCGCTTGATCTTCTCCATGGCCTTGTTCTGGATCTGACGCACGCGTTCCTTCGTGACGCCGATAATCTGCCCAACCTGTTCAAGGGTCATTGGCTTTTCGTCGTCGGTCTTGTGTTCAAGGCCGAAACGATGCTCGATTACCGTACGCTCCACGTCGGTCAGTTCGGCGCGGTTCTCCATGACAATGCGCTTGACCTCTTCCGCAGCGTCCTTCTCGAACGTGAACCGCTTGGTCTCGAGGAAGTTGGACTTCTCGAGCTTCGGATCAAAGTCCGTTGGGAAACGCTGGCGGTACTTGCTCAGTTTCATGCCCTGACGGCTGAACGCTTTCAAGATTGCGCGGCAGGCGTACGTGCTGAACTTGTATCCACGGCCGGCGTCGAATTTGTCGACGGCGCGGAGCAGAGCCATATTGCCTTCGCTGACAAGATCAGCAAAGTCGACTTCGCTCATACGAGTGCGCTTGGCCATCGCCAGAACGAGCGCGAGGTTGGTCTCCGCGATCTGCTCGCGGATGCGCTCGCTTTTGCGATGCCAGCGAAGGATCTCGTCGGCCTGTTCCGGGCTGGGCAAGCGGCTCGCGCGGGTCCAGACTTCCTGCTGCAGTTTCCACACGCGATACCGCGCGTAGTTGAACTGATGGAAGAGCACTCGCTCTTCCGCGCCTGTGAGAATGACCTGCTGCGCGCTCTTGACCGTGCGCGTACGCGACGTGCTGGACAAGTCGTCCATCACGGGGTGATACCAGGTGGTGTCCGGCTTCTGGATATCCGGAGCTTCGTCGTAGATCTTGCCGAACGCGCCCTCTTCATAGAAGACGGGGCTATCGATGAAATCCTGCTCGACCGACAGGATCGTCGCCAACAGGCGCTCGTCCTCGGTGCTCAAACGCTTGCGTACGACGGCCTTGCTCGCGGGTTTCGAGAGCGCATCCATCGCCTTCGCGGCGCGTTTGCCCGGCTTCGGGGCTTCGGGCGCTGTCGCAGCGACCGAAACACCCGCTCGGTTGCGTCGTCGGACCTGCTCCAGCGGCCCGACGCTTCGTTTTTCACCAAGCTGCTTCATGGCAACCTTCCTAACCCACGGACGCCCGTGGGCCGTCCTTACTTTCACTCCGGGAGTCTGCCCCCGGCTCGCAACCATCCCTCCGAAATCGGTGGGTCACACGACCTTCCGATTCCGCTCCCAGCCCCCGAGTTTCCGCGTTTCCGCAGGTTCTCGGAATAGACCGAACATTGACGTTCCCCACGCGGGTCGCGCCAGTGCCCTGTATACGTTTCCAAAGCCTCTAAAGTTCCTCTTTCGAAGAGCTCGGGCACCATCAAAACCGCTCGACACACACACCCTGGCGAGCAAACGCTCGCAAGAGCACTGCCTCATTCTTCACGCCTGATAAAACGCCCCGACGCAACCGGCCCCGCCCCAGATCCGATCCTCATTCTGCCCGCCATCGAGCTCGAATGGTCATCGCCACGAATTGCCGGCGAGATCCTCCGCCAGTCCCGACACGCTGCCGCATCAGGAACTCCCATTTTACAGGAAAGTCGGCCCTCTGCCAAGCGATACGACACGTTATCCACATCCATTCTCAAATTAGAACCTTGTTAGGTATAGAATCGCGCGAAGTCGGCCGATCGCGACGCAATCGCGCGGCCAAACCCTCCGCAATTCTCTGGAGTTTCATCATGCCGTTCACACTTCCCGCTCTCCCATATGAGAAGAACGCGCTCGAACCGACCATCGATGCCGCCACGATGGAGATCCATCACGGCAAGCACCACAACGCGTACGTGACAAATGCGAATGCTGCGCTCGCCGGAACGAAGTTCGCTGACATGGAGCCGGTGGATGTGATCAAGGCATTGGGCGATGTCCCCGACGACAAGCGCGCTGCAGCGCGCAATAACGTCGGCGGGCACGTGAATCACTCGATGTTCTGGCTGCTGATGGCCCCGACCGGCAAAGGCGGCGGCGGTGAACCGACGGGTGCCGTTGCCGCTGCAATCAACAGCGCGTTCGGTTCGTTCGCGACATTCAAAGAGAAATTCCAGGAAGCCGGCACGAAGCGTTTCGGCTCGGGGTGGGCGTGGCTTTGCGTGATGCCCGGCGGCAAACTCGAGATTTGCTCAACGCCTAATCAGGATAACCCGCTGATGGGCAAGGCGATTGCCGGATGCGATGGAACACCGATTCTCGGCCTCGATGTCTGGGAGCACGCGTACTACCTGAAATATCAGAACAAGCGGCCGGATTACATGGCTGCATGGTGGAACGTGGTGAACTGGGCGAAGGTGGCGGAGAGCTTTGCCAAAGCCGGCGGGAAGTAATCCTCGGATCGCCAATACGATGCTGTCGAACGCGGCCGGACGATCGTCGTCCGGCCGCGTGTTCTCATGAAACGATTCCTCCTCACGGTTTTCCTCATGACACCAATCCTCGCCGTCGCGTCGGTCATGTACATCTTTGCTCTGGGCGTGAACAACCCGGACAAGCAGATCGCCAAGGTACCGCACGTCGGCGCCGGAGCGGGAGCGACCGGCGGCGCGAACGCCATCGGTGAACTCTTTGCGGGGCACGCCGCCACGGGCGAGACACGGGAAGCCGCTGCTGCGGCCAAAGCGAATGATGCAGCGGCGCCCGAGATGGTGAAGCCCGACAGCCTTCCCCAAGGCTTCATCATCGTCGTCGATGATCCTTCAAAGCTTGCAAGTCTGACCAGCCCGATCTTTATCGCGGGCAGCTTCAACGGCTGGTCAGCGGGCGATACGAAGTTCAAGTTGACCCCGCAGAGCGACATGCGCTGGCGCATTGAGTTTCCGCAGTGGAAGGGCGGCAGCGAATTCAACTTCAAATTCACGCGGGGCAGTTGGGAACTGGAAGAGCTGAAGGATGATCTGACTCCGCCGACGAACCGTGCGCTCCCGCTCATTGATGCGAGCAAACTCGCACCGGGTGAGAAGCCGGTGATCGAGTTCACCGTTGCAAAGTGGGCGGATCAGAAGCCGGACTACAAAAAGCCGTCGGACGCGAACGATGCGTACGGCCCGAAGACAATTACAGGTGATTACCGGCGCGTGCAGGTTGCGGGCGCGCCGTTCGGTCAGGCGAACGCGCAGCGGGAATTAGTCGTTTGGCTGCCGCCGGGGTACGACGCGGGCGTCAAGGCGGGCAAGAAGTTCCCCGTGCTCTATCTGTTCGACGGTCAGAACCTTTTTCAGAAGCACTCCGGCGTCCCGGATGAATGGCGAGTGGACGAGACCGCGACCGAGTTGATCAAGACGGGCAAGATCGAGCCGCTGGTGATCGTTGGGATTCCCAATGCGGGTGCGGGACGCATGCGCGAGTACATGCCGGTGAAGGCGCTGCCGAATGTCGAGCCGGGCGCGAGCGAATTCATCGCGTGGCTTGCGGATGAAGTTGTGCCGCGGGTGCAGGGTCTGTTCGCGGTTGAGCGCAACCCCTCGCGTGTTGGCATCGGCGGCAGTTCGCTGGGTGCGGTCATCGCGCTCGAAGCGATCAATCAACATCCGGAACTGTTCGGACTTGCGCTCCTGGAAAGCCCCGCGCTCCGCGCGGGCAATCCGGATGCGTGGAACGCATGGCTGAAGCAGCTCAAGAACTGGCCGAAGCGGGCGTTTGTCGGCGTGGGGACGCGCGAGCTTGCCAACAAGCCCGAGACGGATCCAGAGAACATCGCGTATCAGCAGTCGGCCGTGACGCTGCAGGCGTTCATCGGGACGCATTCCGGCGTGCCGGCGACGAAGGTGGTCGTGGAACCGGATGCGGTCCACAACGAAGGCGCGTGGGCGAAGCGGCTGCCCCAGGCGCTGGAGTTTTTGTTCCCGCCGAAGTGATAGTTCCAAACCGGGCGCGCCGGATGATCGTCGTGCATTTCGAGCGCGGCGGCGAACCCCTCCGCAGAATTCCCGTATGGGTTTGCGTGCGGATCCCGTGGAACAAGGTGCATCGCGCTTTCCCGGAACTCGATCGATTCGATGATCGCGAGTGCCTGGAGTTCATTAACCTTGCGTGCAGCAAGTTCTGGCTATCGCGCATGATTGTCGGGACTGTTGGGCTGGCAGTTTGTACTGCGGCTCTCATCGCCCTCATCATCGGTTTCAACAGGATGTTGGACGTCGTGATGTATCCCACGGTCGCGGATCGCCTGCGATCGCCGTACTACTTGTGGCTTTGGGCCGGCGGAATCGCGAGCAGTGGCATGTTTGTCGGGTTGTGCGGCCTGCTGGTTCGCGATCGCTGGATTCGCTGGGCGGTTTCATCGCAGATCGTTGCGGCGCGTTGTCTGAACTGCGAATACTCGCTGCTCGGCTTGACGCCTCAATCCGGATTGGTGCTCTGTCCCGAATGCGGGCAACAGACCAACTTGGAAGAGCGGGGACTCACTGCCGCGGAATTGCTGGCGTGATCAAACCGTTTTCACCACAACAACGGGTTTGTACGTTTCGCCCAGTACTTTCTTGCTGTCCGCCTTCAGCCACTGCTCGAGCACGCCCGCATACACACTTCGGAAGTCGACGAGGTATTTGAGATCGCCCTGATCAAGATCGGTGAGTGATGGGTGTGAACCAATCACGCCGGGACGGACCATCGGGCCAAAGAGGAACATCGGTGCCGCGGTGCCGTGGTCGGTGCCGCCACTCGCGTTCTGCGCGACGCGTCGGCCGAACTCGCTAAAGCTCAGAGTCAGCACTCGGGAGTCATTGCCCTGCGCTTTGAGATCGGCATAGAAAGCCTTGATTGAATCGGCGAAGTTGGCGAGCAGGTTGCCGTGGCGACCTTGCGCGCCGCCCTGACCACTGTGCGTGTCGAAGCCGCCGAGCGTGACGTAATAGACGCGGGTCTTGAGACCGGCGCGGATCATCGCACCGACCATCTGCAACTGGCGACCGAGTTCGTTGCCGGGGTAGGTGACGACACTCTTCTGCGCAACAGCTTTGCGGATTTTGTCGCTGCTGATCTGCGCGTCGAGTGCGGTGCGCATCAGGAAATCGGCGTTGGTGTCTCCTCCGCCTCCGGACGCGCCGCGCCGATTCAAGTCGTGATACGGCTCGCGCAGCGCCTCGTGGATGTCTTCGCCCGACCAGCGGAAGAGATCGGCGGATTCAAAGCTGACCGGCTTCGTGGCCCGCCCTTGCAGCGCAAGCGGCGCTGTGCGGCCTATGGCGATGGGGGGCTCAATCGCAGTTGCGGGACCGGTAGCCGGCTTCTTGGTGCCGTCGGGCCTTCCGCTCTCGCCCTTGCCGTAGCCACAGCACTCGTTGTCGATGTACCGGCCGAGCCAGCCGTCGCCGGTCGCTTCACGTTCACCGGTCTGCCAGATATCCATGCTCTTGAAGTGCGAGCGATCCGGGTTTGGATAGCCGACGCCCTGGATGATCGAGGCGAGCCCGTTGTCGTACAGGTCTTTGAGCGCGGTCATGCGCGTGTGCAGGCCAATGCCATCCGCTTCGGTGAGCTTGAGCGCTTCGTTCGGCTTGACGCCGATTCCGCCGCGCGCTTTGTAGTACGCATCCATGCCGTAGGGGATCACTGTGTTCAGGCCGTCATTGCCGCCCCCAAGCTGGACGACGACCAGGATGCGGTCTTCATCAACGCCCGGCGTGCTCGAAAGACCTTCGCCAAGCATGCTCGCCATCGCGTCAGCGGATGAGCCGAGAAACGCGGGGATTGTCCACGCGGTCGACGCGAGTGTGAGACCGCCGTAGAGGAACTTGCGGCGGGTGAATGCGGGGGAGTTGTGCAGGTCCATGGGGGACTCCGAAGAAGGCATTGGGCACTTGGCATTAGGCACTAGGAAGGCGAAGAGAAAACGAAGACGTTCCAGCGGTGGCGTTTTTCACTAGTGCCAAGCGCCTAGTGCCAAATGCCTCTAACAAAGCTGATACTCCGGCATCGCAGTGATGAGGAGCAGGTATCCGATCACGAGTTCGCGCGAGACGCCGCCACCGACCTTGGCGGTGAGCGAGGCGAGCGCTTCTTTCGATTGCTGAGGTGTCGTTCCGATGGTGAGGCGAAGCAAATAGTCGGCGACTGCCGCGGGATCCTTTTCGCTGCCAGGGCTTGCTTTGGCCATTTCGCTCAAGAGCGGCATCGGGTCGAACTTCATTTCGTCGGCGTTGGCGTCATAGCCGCGGGGCTTTTTGCCGGTGAGCAGAAACGCCATGATGTTCTGACGAACAAACATTGTGCTGGTGTTGATCCAGGAGCGTCCGCCATCCCAGCCCTTCACGCTCGGCGGGAAGAGCAGGTTTTGGCCCATGAGATCGAGTGCGTCGTTCAGAATCGAGAGGTCGCGCACCGGCGTATCGAGCGAGCGCACGGCGCCGACAACGAGCTGCGTCGGCCCCTTGATCTGCTCGTTCATGATTTTGTCGTCGTAGAAATGCTGGCTCAGGAAGAGGCGGCGCAGCACCGGCTTGAGTTCGTACTTCGAAGAGTTGAACGTGGAGGCGAGATCGCGGAGCGCTGCTTGCTGCGGCGCGGGTAAATCGTTGTAGTCAGCGCGCTCGAGCGGCGGAAGTTCGGCGCAGAAGTTGTGATAGAGCTTGCGTGTGATGAACCGCGAAACGCCCTGCTGTTCGAGGATGATCTTGACGAAGGCATCGCCGTCGAACGCGCCGGTGCGACCGAGAATGGTCTTCGAGCCGCCGTCGTGGTTGTTTTTCTCAAAGACGAAGGTGTCGTCTTTGAATGTGTATCCCGTCAGAGAGCGTGCGCCTTCTTTGATGTCGTTCTCGGTGTACCCACCAATGCCGAGGCTGAACAGCTCCATGATCTCGCGGGCGAGGTTCTCGTTCGCCTTGCCCTTGCGGCTGGTGTCGTTGTTCAGATACTTCAGCATTGCCGGATCGCGGATGATGCCGTAAAGCAGATCGCCGAAGTCGCCGAGCGCGTGCTTGCGGAACAATTCGTTCTGCAAATACATGTGGAAACTGTTTTCGATGTTGCGGTAGCTGGTCGCGAAGTGCCCGTGCCAGAAGAGGACCATCTTCTCTTCGAGCGGTCGAGGCGTCTCGATCATCCGCTTCAGCCACCAGCGCTGCACTTCGCTGATCTGCTGGCGATCCTGTCCCTGGCGGCGCTGTTGCTCAACACGGAACTTTGCGAGCGCATCTTCATCCTGACGTTGCCGCGCGGCCTGGTACGCCTTGCGCTCTTCAGCGGTCTGCTCGCGCATGATGTTCTTGTCGAACAGATCGGCGCGGGGTTTGTCCTCGGGCGCGTTCGCCGGGTCGATCACGTACTCGACGGCCTTCGTCGGTCCCCAGCTCGCGAGCGTCTGGATCTGAACCGGTGTTCCGCCGAAACCGGCGCGCCACAGGAGATGGCGTGCCTGTTCGTAGCCGAAGTTCTTTGGCGCGATCGGCGCCATCGAGCCGGTCATCGTTTTTTCGGGGCGCTTCGCAGGCGAAGCCGGGCGAGCGTCGGTTGACGGGGTTCGAAGCGTTGCGCCGGCAGTCGGAGAGGAGGGCGCAGGCGGAGTTACTGAGTTGGAATTGGGCGTATCGGCCATGCAGCGTCCCTCGGGCCTCTCCAGCCTAACGCATCGGTCCAGAACCGATTGCCAATATCAACAAACGCAGGCAGTTCTTCGCGCAGGGCCTCATAACTTGCAGGCATTGCGGTGTCCAAGCCCATTCGTTTCATGCAGCCGCGGCAGTTCCATCCTTTGAAACCTGAGCTTTCGGAGAAAGCGCCCGCCCGAACAGCATCATTATGGTGGTGATTGCCAGCAGCAGAGCGCCGTTTGCCTGGTGCGCGGTCCGCATCAGGACCTCGGTGAGGGAGTTGGGCTCAAGGCCGGTTCCTCCAAGAAAGAACGTCAACCAGCCAAGCAGAAACTGAAGTCCGACGCACATCGCGCCGAGCATTCCGATCCTGCGGACAAACCGTTCGGTCGGAGAATCGGGTGTGCGAAGTCCGCTCGCGGCAAACGCCGCGAGGAGCACGAAGATCACCACGAACACCGAGAACCCCATGTGCGTCCAGAGCGCATGCGCCGAGCGCGTGTGGCGATAGACCGCTCCGAAGATAAGTTGCAAGAGCGTCGCGTGCATCGCGGCGGTTGCGAAGATTCGAAACGTCTTCGGCTTCACGCCGGTGTGGCCGAGGTGAAGCAGGCCGGCAGCAGCCGCCGCTTTTACGCGCTGATAAAGCGGACTGAGATAGACGCCCATCGCGACGAAGAGGCAGAACACAATTTGCGCGAGCACGCCGTGGAAAACCCGCGCCCACTTCGCGTCTTTGGAGGCCTCGGCACTTCCCTGCAAAACCCGCATTCCGCCCAGTATTCCCTGCGAAATCACGAGCGCGAGCAAAATGAGGGCGAGGAACTTGACGAATCCGCGGCGGTCGTACATGAACACCAATGCCGCGAGCGTGATCGCCGTCAACCCGATCAACGCGCCGAACAGGCGATGGCTGTGTTCGAGATAGACCGACGGAGTTGCGCGTGGACCGATCGGATACAGGAACATGTTGCTGCCATACGTGTTCGGCCAATCGGGAACAGCCATCCCCGAGTTGCTGCTCGTCACCAAACCGCCGACGATCAGCAGCGGCACTACCGCGACTGCAGCGACAATTCCGAATCGCCCGAGCCAGCTCTTGCGGTTTTCTTCCGCGTCGTTCGCGCGCTGCCGGGGTTTGCTCATTAGGCGCCCGATGGCGCCGCCAACGAGTCCGAGCACGGTTCCCAAAACCAGAAATCCGAGCGCGATCAAAATCGCGCCGGGCTTGAGCGACACCTGCCCCATCGCGCCCGGGCGCGCGTCTTCCACAAGTTTCGAACCCAGGATCAATAACCCCGCAAGCGCACTGATAAAGCCCGCCGCACCGGAGGCGACGACAGCCTCGCCCCAAGTCCTTCCTTCTTTACCAAAGGTCCGGGCACAAATAATTAGGGCAAGCAGCCATGCCGCAAGTATCGCGGCGACAGACACTTGCTCGGGAATCCCGAGCCATGGCAGGTGAGTCACAAACCATGTCCACCAGACAACAACGGTGGCGGCAAAGGCGTCGGTCAGGACGCTTGGACGCAGCAGCGTGTGAAGCACCTTCATGGATCCTCCGATGAGACTAAGTCTCAACTGCGTAATCCAAACGGACGTAACTTGACAGCAGGCGGCCGATGCGAAGAAATTACGGTCCTACCGGAAAAGGCACGGTCTGGACGATTCTACGCTGGTCGGCCTTCGTATCGATCTTGTCTCGCCCGTTCGTTATCGCAGTCTCTAGCCGGGAGGAAACCGGGTGTCAGTCCTATTTCCAAAGTGGTTCAACTCGTTCCCCACGCTGGCGGCAGTCGGCGCGGGTGGCACGTTGCTCACCGCGATCGGCGCGTTCTGGTACTACGCCACCCCCGCATTCTGGGCCGTTGGCTACCAGCCCATACAGCCGGTTGAGGCGTTCAGCCACCAGATCCACGCCGGACGACTCGGCATGGACTGTCGCTACTGCCACACCAAGGTCGAAGTTTCGGCCGAGGCAAACGTTCCCAACGTTGCGACTTGTTACGGCTGCCACGCTGAGAAGCGGCTTGCGGCGTGGCAGACGCAGCGAGTTTCGCTCGTGCGCGAGTCGTACGCAAAAGACGCATCCATCGAGTGGCGTCGAATTCACAAGCTGCCCGATTACGTGCGGAACTTCCCGCACAATGCGCACCTCGCCGCGGGAGTTTCGTGCTATTCGTGCCACGGACAGATCACGGCGATGCCGGTCGTGCATCAGGTGCAGCCACTTTCGATGAGCTGGTGTCTTGATTGCCATCGCAATCCGGATTCTCGCCTCGTTCCCAAGGACCGCGTCACGCAGCTCGTTTGGGTGCAGAACTTCCTGGAGAACCGGGGAGTGGGTGGCGCGGCGGGTGCAACGCAGCAGCCGACCCCGAGCGATGTTGTTCATTCTTTGAAGCGCCAGCCTCCGCAGGGCTGCGGCGCGTGCCACTACTAGTTTGATTTTCGCGAATCACGAAGGGCCGCCCCTTCGAGCAGTCACAAGGACCTCGGCATGAGCAAGTCCGATCAGTGCCCTTCGACAGCCAAAGAAGGACCCAAGCAGAAGAAGGGCAAGCAGGAGCTGTCGCGCGAGCGGCGCAGCCTGCTCACCGCCGTCAACGGACGGGCCGCGTGGCGCAGCCTCGACGAGGTTGAAGACACGGGCGAGTTCCGCGACTTCCTTGAGCGCGAGTTCCCTGCAGGCGTGACCGACTTCCTCAGCGGCACCCGCCGCACGTTCATGAAGATCATGGGTGCTTCGTTCGCGCTCGCGGGCGCTGCGACGCTTCCGGGCTGTCGCCGTCCGGATCACAAGATTCTGGCTTATTCGCAGCATCCGCCGGAAGATGTGATTCCCGGCAAGCCACTTTTTTACGCGACCAGCATGCCCCTGCCCGGTGGCGGCGCAGAAGGCCTGCTCGTCGAAACGCACGAAGGCCGACCGACCAAGATCGAAGGCAATCCGCTCCACCCGGTGAATCGCGGACGCAGTAGCGTCGCGGCACAGGCAAGCGTGCTCTCGCTTTACGACCCCGATCGTTTGAAGGAACCCGTCTTCTTCAACCGCAAGCGCAAAGACAACGCGGGCGAACATCTCTCCGCGACGTGGGACGATTTCGTCAAGTGGGCAAAGGAATACTTCCCGCGCTTCGATAAGACGCAAGGCGCTGGCCTTGCAATCGTTGTTGACAAGGTTGGCGGCCCGACGCGTGACGCGGTGCGCGATGCATTGCTCAAGAAGTGGCCGAAGGCAACGTGGATCGCATACGACGCAACCGAAGATCTCGGCCCCGCGCAGGGCTCGAAGGCCGCATTCGGCGCGCCGATGATCGACGTGATCGACTTCTCGAAGGCGAAGGTCGTTGTTTCGTTCGATCGCGATTTCCTGACGGGCGAAGGCCGCTCGCTCGTTCACGCTCGTGATTTCGCTTCGACGCGCCGCGTTGAAGAACTCACGGATGAGATGAGCCGGCTCTACATGTTCGAGAGCGGCTTCTGCCTCACGGGCGCTCAGGCCGATCACCGGCTCCGCGCGACGCCGAGCAAGGTGCTCGCGTGCCTTGTTGAACTTGCGAAGTTCACGATCCCGAAGCTTGGCGGCGGCTCCAATGCCGCTGCCGACGCCCTCGCGGGAATCGCAACGACCTCGGTTACCGACACAGATCGCAAGTTCATCGAAGAGGCCGCAAAGGACTTGCTCGATGCGGCCAAGAAGGGACGCACGATGGTGCTGGTCGGGGCACACCTGCCCGCTCCGGCGCACGCTCTTGCTCATGCGATCAACGCGGCGCTCGGCTGCACCTGCATCGGTTTCAATCCGATTTCGGCTGAAGCCGCCTCGGATTCGCGTTCCGCGATGATCGCGCTGACTGAGGCGATGAAGTCCGGCAAGTACGAGAGCGTGCTGTGCGTCGGAACAAACCCGGCATTCACTGCGCCCGACTCGAAAGCATTCGCCGAAGCGTTCGCGAAGCTCGAAGGGGCTGTGTCGCTTTCGGTCGGCACGACCGAGACGAGCGAGTTTGCAACCTGGAATCTGAACGGCTGCCATTATCTCGAATCCTGGGGCGACACGATTTCGCACGAAGGCGTAATCGCTCCGATCCAGCCGATGATCGCGCCGCTGTATGCAGCCGTTGATGAAAACGGCCACCGCTCCGGTCAGTCCCCGATGAGCGAGATCGAGTTCCTGGCATTCGTCAGCGGCGATCTCCGCGAAGACGGCACGCCGCGCGACGGATTCGAACTCGTTCGCCGCACGTGGAAGGGGGCGCTCGGCGCCAAGGTCGGTGATTTCGAAAAGGCTTGGAAGCGTGCACTGCACGACGGCGTCGTAGCCGGCACCGGTTTCAAGCCCACGACTCCGAAAGCCGATGTCGCGGGCGTTGCTTCGGCATGGAAGGGTTTCAAACTCGACCAGCCCGCGGCAGGTGCTCTCGAAGCCGTCATCCGCACAAGCTGGATGCACGATGGCCGCAACACGAACATCTCCTGGCTCCAGGAACTCCCGCAGCACGGCACGGCCGTTGTGTGGGACAACCCGGCCGCGATGAGCCCCCGCACGGCGGAGCGTCTCGGCGTTCTTCCCGCGAGCGCGACCGTTGCCGATCCGGAAACGATGTACACGAAGGAGAAGTACCCGGCCGGTCACGTGGCCGAGTTCACCTTCGGTGGCCGCACCGTGAAGTGCGCCGTCTGGATTCTTCCGGGCATGGCCGATGACACCGTGACGTTCCTGAACGGTTACGGCCGTCGCAAGGCGGGCCTCGTTGCCGACGGCGTCGGCTTCGACATCGGACAGATCCGAGGCAACTCGGGCAACTGGCTCGCATCGGTCGCCTGCAAAGACACCGGTGAGATGCATCCGATCGCCAGCACACAGATGCACTGGAGCCTTGAAGGCCGCACGGCGATCGTGCGCAGCGTCGACCTTCCGACCTACAAAAAGTTCGGCGGCGATGCGATCAAGGACAACGACACGATCTACGCCCACAACAGCTCGGGCGAACTGAACTTTGCGGAGCGCTTAGGCGATCTGGCCCACACGCCCCCCAACAACTCAATCTACGACAACCCGTTCACGCGCTCGGCGGCCGGCGTCGACCCGAACGATCCGGGATATCTCAAGGTCGGCGGCTGGCCCGACAAGCTCCGCAGCAAGGAACCGCAGCCACCTGATTACGCGCAGCGTCACCAGTGGGGCATGACGATCGATCTCTCGACATGCACCGGCTGCGGCGCATGCACGATCGCCTGCCAGGCGGAGAACAACATCCCCGTCGTCGGCAAGAAGGAAGTGGCCAAGGGTCGCGAGATGCACTGGATCCGCGTCGACCGTTACTTCGCGGGCTCGTACTTCGATCACGAGAACCCGGGCCAGATGGATTACAACGCGCCGGAATTCATGTTCCATCAGCCGGTCGCGTGCGTGCAGTGCGAAAACGCTCCATGTGAGACGGTCTGCCCGGTCAACGCGACGGTGCACGGCAACGAAGGCCACAACTTCATGACGTACAACCGCTGCATCGGCACGCGGTATTGTGCGAACAACTGCCCGTACAAGGTTCGTCGCTTCAACTTCTTCGAGTACGGCCTCACCAAGTTCAACGGCGGCTACATCGGCCAGGAACTCGTTGATTCGATCGCTCCCGATCGTGGCGGCATCACCGGCTCGGGCGAGCACAACAAGATCAACCCGAACCTCATCCCGCCCCGTCTCCGCGACAAGCTCGATCAGATCACCCGGATGCACAAGAACCCGGATGTCACGACCCGCATGCGCGGCATCATGGAAAAGTGCACCTACTGCGTGCAGCGCACGAACTCGGCCAAGATCGAAGTGCGTTTGCAGGACCTGCAGTGGGTGCCGGACGGATTCGTGCAGGTCGCCTGCCAGCAGGCGTGCCCCAGCGATTCGATCGTCTTCGGCGACATCCTCGACATCGACACCGAGTACACCGATGCAGACGGCGGCAAGCGCAAGGGCAGCCGCGTGCTTCACACCCGTCGCAGCCGTCGGTCGTATCTCCTGCTCGGCTACCTGAACACTCGTCCGCGCACCAGCCACATGCTCCGGGTGAACAACCCGAATCCCGCGCTCGTCGATGCGACGCGCAAGGCCGCGTGGGACCATCCCTTTCACGGCTCGCACGATGCCGGCCATGAAGGTGGGCACGAAGGCGAACACGGTTCTCCGGAACCCAAGGCCGGCCCGAAGGAGCACGCCTTCTTCGATCCTCGTAAGAAATCTGATGACAAGGGCTACGCGCTCAGTCTGAGCGTTCTGAGCGGCGGAGGTCACTCGTGACAACACTGCATCCCGATGAAGCTGCAGCCCGGCGACTTGCCGGTCTGGCGAACGGCGAACTGCCGACGTACCCGGTTGCGCCGGGCACCGGCGACGGCTCGCTCGTGGACGATCCCGCGGTGCGTGCGCCGCTGGTTCTGAACAACCGGTCGTTCCACGACATCACCGAGATCGTCTGCGGCTACGCCGAGAAGCCGCCGGGAAAATGGTGGCTGCCGCTCTTCGGCCTGACGTTCACGATCGCGCAGATCGGAACGCTCTTCATCCTCTACCTCATCATCACGGGCATCGGCGCCTGGGGCATGAACAACCAGGTCGACTGGGCCTGGGACATCACCAACTTCGTCTTCTGGATCGGTATCGGCCACGCCGGAACACTGATCTCCGCGATCTTGTGTCTGCTCAAGCAGAAGTGGCGCACCGCGGTCAACCGCAGCGCCGAGGCGATGACCATCTTCGCCGTTATCTGCGCCGCGACGTTCCCCGGCATCCACATCGGCCGCCAGTGGATGGCATGGTTCCTGCTCCCGATTCCCAACAGCAACGCGATCTGGCCAAACTTCAAGAGCCCGCTGCTCTGGGACGTCTTCGCCGTCAGCACGTACGGCACCGTCTCGTTCCTCTTCTGGTACATGGGCATGATCCCCGACTTCGCGACTCTGCGAGACCGGGCCGATCTGCGTCTCCGCCGCAACGCCGAGGGCCCGCGTGTTCTGCCGTTCCTCGCGCTTCGCACCGACACCGTTCGTGCGTACGTCTACGGCTTCCTCGCCATGGGCTGGCGCTTCAGCAGCCGTCACTGGCATCGCTACGAAGTTGCGTATCTGGTGCTCGCCGGCATCAGCACTCCGCTGGTCTTGAGCGTGCACTCGATCGTGTCGTTCGACTTCGCCACGTCGATTCTGCCCGGCTGGCACACCACCATCTTCCCGCCCTACTTCGTCGCGGGCGCCATCTTCGGCGGCTTCGCGATGGTGCTCCTCCTCCTGATCCCGGCGCGTGAGCTCTTCCCGAACATGAAGGACCTGATCACGCTCCGCCACATCGAGAACATGGCCAAGATCATCCTGGCAACGGGCATGATCGTCGGCTTTGCCTACTCGATGGAGTTCTTCATCGCCTGGTACAGCGGTAACGAGTACGAGTCGTTCCTCTTCACCAACGTCCGCGCTCGAGGTCCGTACGCCTGGGCCTACTGGACGATGATCTTCTGCAACGTCGTCAGTCCGCAGGTCTTCTGGTTCAAGCTCTGCCGCCAGAGCCCGCTGATCGTCTTCATCATCTCGGTCTTCGTGACCATCGGCATGTGGTTCGAGCGCTTCGTGATCATCGTCACAAGCCTCCACCGCGCCTTCCTCCCCGCCGAATGGAGCATGTTCTGGCCGACTCCGGTCGACATCGGGATCTTCGTCGGTTCTTGCGGCATCTTCCTGACGCTCTTCCTCCTCTTCCTCCGTTTCCTCCCCGTCTTCGCGATGGCCGAGGTCAAGGCGGTTCTGCCTCAGGCGAGTCCTCACGATCATGGGCACGATCACGGAAAGGACGGCCACTAAGCCATGGCGAAGCAACGCAAGGTCTACGTGACCGAAAGTGGCGAAAACGTCTACGGCGTCATCGCCGAATTCGCGACGCCGCACGATGTCTATCACGCCGCCGAGAAGGTGCGCGATGCCGGTTACTCACAGTGGGACGTTTACGCCCCCTTCCCGATCCACGGAATCGACGAAGCGATGGGACAGAAGCGCACCAAGCTTCCGCTCGCCTGCGCTCTGATCGGTCTCACCGGCGCCGGGCTCGGCTTCCTCATGCAGTACTGGATGAGCGGAGTTGATTACCAACTCGTCGTGCAGGGCAAGCCCTACGGCCCGTGGGAGCCATTCGTTCCGATCACGTTCGAGCTTGGCATTCTCTTCACCGCGTTCTCCGCGCTGATCTGCATGCTCGCGTTCAACGGGCTGCCCCGTCACAACCACCCGCTCCTGAGGAAAGAACGTTTCCTTGCCTGCAGCGACGACACGCTCGCAATCTGCATCGAGAGCACCGACGACAAGTTCGATCCTGACCAGACCCGCGCGATGCTCGAACGCCTCGGCGGCCGCAACATCGATCTCGTCGAAGGCGACTGAACCCACTCACCGACTTACACCGAGCACCGGATGAACATGAACAAGCATATCAAGACCGCCGGAAGCACACTCGCGATTGCCGCGGGTTTGTTTGCCGCGCTCGGCGCACAGGGCTGCCGGGGAGACCGCAGCGACAAGCCGCCGCGCCAGTTCTTCCCCGACATGGACGATCAGCCCCGCTGGAAGCCGCAGGGCGAAACCCCGTTCTATGCGAACCATCGCATGATGCGTGAAACGCCCGCCAACGTCGTCGCCTTCGGGCGAGTCGGAATTACCGGCGACGCGTCGTGGGGCAAGCCATGGGCCGAGCAGCGCGTCGCGCTTCTGCGTGATGGCGACGCCGTGTACTTTGGATACTCCGGAACCAACGCCGACGGCACTCCGAAATACGTCGACCGAATCCCCGCATCTATCGAAGTGACAGCGGATTTCATCAAGCTCGGTCAGACCAAATTCAACATCTATTGCTCTGTCTGTCACGGCTTCGATGGATCCGGTAAAGGCATGGTCGGCCAAGCTTGGTCGTATGCCTTGCCGAAGTTCCTAGAAGATCCGAAGTACAGAGACGTGACTCAGTACACCGGCAAAGACGGCTACATCTTCAACGTCGTTCGCCACGGTGTCACAACCAATGGCGAGGAAAAAATGCCGCCCTATGGGCACGCGCTGAATGAAATGCAGGCATGGGCGGTTGTCGCGTACTTCCGCACCCTTCAAGAGGCGCGATCGGTCCCGCTTTCCGAAGTCCCCGAGTCCGAGCGACCTGCACTCGAAGAGAAGATTCGTGCGGCAGCCGCAGCCGCCGCGGCAGCTGCTCCCGCTGCACCTGCAGCAACGCCCGCTCCCGCTCCGACAACCCCGGCACTTCCGGCGAATCACCCGACTCAGCAACCGCAGGGAGGTGGCAAGTGAGTTCCATCGCAGCGCACGATCACGACGCCGTGCTCCACAACCATCACTCGCATGAGCACCTGCTCCGCGACAGCAACGTCCGTTTCACCAACGGCGCCAGCCTTTCGACCCTGTTCGTCGCCGTCGCGGTCGTCGGCCTCGGCGCGACGCTCGCCAGCGCGTTCATGTACACCGGCAAGCTCCACGCCATGGCCAGCTTTCAGCTTGCCGCGATGGGTTGCCTTGCGATGTGCTTGGGCGGGATGTTCTTCACGCTGGTCATGCACCTGATGGCCGCGGGCTGGTCGATCACGCTCCGTCGCCAGTTCGAGAACCTCATGGTCCTCGCGCCGGTGATGCTCATCATCGCCTCAATCGTTCCGCTCTACGACCTCTTTTTCGGCAACGGCTCGCTCTACCTGTGGATGAACAAGGACTATCGAGCGACCAACATCGTGCTCGAAGAGAAGATCGCGTTCCTCAACCCGAGCTTCTTCTGCGTGCGGCTGATGCTGTACTTCTTCGTCTGGTCCATCATCGCGTACAAGCTCAGTGGTTTCTCTCGCAAGCAGGATGAAACCGGCGACAAGTGGCTCTCAAACAAGGCCCGCTTTAACAGCGCATGGGGGATGCTCGCTTTCGCGCTCACCACCGCATTCGCCGCCTTCGACCTCCTCATGTCGATGGACTTCCGGTTTTTCAGCACCATGTGGGGCGTCTACTACTTTGCTTCCGCGGCATTCAGCGGAATCGCGGCCCTCGTCCTCATCGTCGTCCCGCTCCGCCGCGCCGGCAAGCTCGAAGGCCTCGTCACCGCCGAGCACTTCCACGACGTCGGCAAGCTGATGTTCACCTTCACGGTCTTCTGGGCTTACATCGCCTTCAGCCAGTACTTCCTGATCTGGTACTCCAACGTCCCCGAAGAAACAGCGTGGTACCTCGTCCGCAAGCGCGACGGCTGGCAGTTCGTCTTCTTCCTGCTCGCGATCGGCCACTTCATCGTCCCGTTCCTCATCCTGCTCTTCCGCGGCGTGAAGCGCTCCCCAACCGCCCTCGCCGTCGTCGCGATCTGGATGCTCTTCATTCACTTCACCGACATGTTCTTCATCGTCCGCCCCATGGTCACGACTCGGTTCGGAACCGAGTCGATCTCCCCTCTGGGCGGCATCTGGGTCGACCTCGCGGCAGTCTTCGGCATGCTGGCCCTGCTTGGCTTCATGCTCGTCCGCCACGTCTCGTCCGTCCCGCTCATTCCCCTCCGTGATCCCCGCCTCCCCGAGTCCATCGAGCACAAGAACTACATCTAAACCCCTACTTCCGACGAAACGCCCTTCCGGGCTAGAATATTCCGTTTCACAGCAATAGTTACCGCCAGACAGTAAATGTGCCCTTCCGGTCCTTCCGGGAACGAGAAACCCGCATGTCGAGCAACGACCACAGCAGCCACGGACACGCAGATGCCTGGCATCACCATTCCTCAGCGGAAGGTGTGCCTCAGCACGAGCACGCCGCGACCGTCAACACGAAGAACACGTTTGTCGTGCTCTTCGTGATCTTCGGTTTCACGGCGGTGTTCATCCTCGTAACGGTTCTGTATTTCAACGTCAGCGTGCGTCAACTTCAGGATGCGCGGATCGAAACCATCGGCGGCGCGCAGGTGTACAACGCGATGCGGGGCCAGATGGAGGCCGACCTTTCCACGTTCGGTGTCGCTGATGCGACGACCAAGACCGTTCGCATCCCGGTGGACCGAGCGATCGATCGTGTCGTGAAGCGTTATCAGAGCAAGTGAGCAGAAGGATCTTCAAGTGTTCGTTTCGTGTCGCCATCTTCTCGCTCTCGTGACCGCGTCGGCAATGGCTGGCGCCGGTGCGTCCGCGCAGATCGCACGCGGGTACGACCCTTCCAAGCAGGGCGTTGCACCCGCGACGGGCGCGATGACGAGCGGGCTCGACACCGATCAGAAGATCGGCGCATTCGTTCCGATGGAACTCCAGTTCACGAATGCTGAGGGCAAGAAGGTCCGGCTCGGCGAACTCTTCGATCTGGAAAAGGGCGCAACCAATTCGGGTGGCAAGCATCGCCCGGTGCTGGTCGCGCTTGTCTACTACGACTGCCCAGTTGTCTGCAGCGCGACGATGGACAAGCTGGCGGGCGCGTTCCGCAATCTTGATTACAAGATCGGCAAGGACTTCAAGGTCGCGTATTTCAGCTTCGATTCGACCGAAACTCCCGCCCGCGCGATGCAAGTCAAAGAGGGTTACGTGCTCGGCAAGCTGCCCGAAGGACTCGGCGACAACGGCAAGATGAATCCGCTGATCGCGGACAATTGGAATTTCTTTGTCGGGACTGCCGCGGCAGACCGCGAACTCGCGAATTCGCTCGGCTTCAAGTACCGCGCGGCCGACAACGGACAGTTCGCCCATTCGTCGGTCTTCATGATCCTCACCCCCGATGGCCGTATCGCCCGCTATTTGTCGCCTTTCTTGGGTGACGACAAGGCACTCGCGGATCAGATGAAGTTCGCGCTGCTCGAGGCGTCGGACGGCAAGATCGCCAAGGGCGTCAGCGAGCTGATGATGAGCTGGTGCTTCATGTACGACCCCAAGGCGGGCGCATACACGCTGCAGGCGATGCGGGTGATGAAGATCGGCGCGATCGTTTCGATCGCGGCAGTCGGCTCTCTTGTGATGGGTTTGATGATCATGGAACGCTCTCGCCGGCGCGCGAATGGTGGGGAGGCCGGTGAGCGGAATGGTGGCGGAGATGGTCCAAAGCCGGCCGGCGGCGTTTCGGTTGCGGTTTGAGTTTGCGAACGGAGTGAAGGTGTGCTGAAGACATTGACCAACAACTGGACGCTGGCGCTCGCAGAGACCCCGCAGGGCTGGTGGGCGATCGGCTGGCGATGGTTCTTCCAGAACTTCGGCGTCAACGAGAACGCGAAGCTCACCGACAAGCTGTACATGGAGATCTTCTGGATCAGCGTCGGCTGGTTCGTCTTCCTGATGGCGATCATGATGTTCTGCGTGGTGAAGTACCGTCGGCGCCCGGGTGTCCCCGCGCCCTACAGCCCGTCGCACAACACGCGGCTCGAACTCATCTGGACGATCGTTCCCTGCTTCTTTCTCTTTTACATCTTCCTCCAGGGCTTCCATGTCTACATCGACAAGCTCGTCGCTCCCGGCGATGCCCTCCAGATGACGCTGACGGCCAAGAAGTGGGACTGGACGATCACGTATCCGAACGGCGCCGCTTCGCCCGAGCGCACCGTCATCGGTGCCGACAGCACGCAGTTTGGTGGCGAGAACGGTTCGCCCGGGTCACGCCCGGTTCCGATCTTCTACATGCCCGGCGATGTCCCCGTTCACATCAACATGATCAGCCAGGACGTCATGCACTCCTTCTGGGTGCCCGACTTCCGCGTGAAGTTTGACGTCTTCCCCAACCGCTACACCACCTACTGGTTCCAGGCCAAGCTTCAGGGCGCCGAAACGAACTACTTGCGCGACTCTGCCGGCAAGGACATCGTCACGGCCCAAGGCGAGAAGGTTCCGTACGTCGATCACTTCATCTTCTGCGCCGAATACTGCGGCGATCAGCACTCGGAAATGCTCGGCATCATCCGCATTGTCCCCATGGCTTACTACCTCGCCAAGACCGAGGAATGGAACATCGAAGGCAAGACGCCCGCCGAAATCGGCAAGCTCGTCTACCAGTCGCAGGGCTGCAGCGCGTGCCACACGCTCGACGGCAGCAAGGGCGCCGCGCCGACCTGGAAAGACCTGTACATGAGCCAGCAGCCCACAAACGCCGGTTCGGTGCTGGCGGACGACAACTACATCCGCGAATCGCTTTACACGCCGCAGGCCAAGATTGTGGATGGCTATCCCAGCAATATGCCCGTCTACACGACAGCGCAGGTTGACGAGCGCCGTTTGCAGGGCGTGATCGCGTTCATGAAGAGCATCAGCAAGTTTGCACCCGCGGAAGGAACGGCGCCCGCTGCTCCCGCTCCTGCCGAACCAGTGAAGAAGTAAGAAACCCGGATCGAACCGGCCGGATCAGAATCGAGGTACGCCATGACGACTCTTGACAATTCCAGAGCCCACGAACTCGGAGGTGGGGGCCACGGCCACCACGAGGGAAGCTATTTGACCCCCAAGGGCGGTTTCTTCACCACCGTGTGGGACTGGGCCACGACCGTCGATCACAAGAAGATCGGTGTCATGTACCTGTTCGCGGTGCTGTTCATGTTCTTCTTGGGCGGCCTCGCGGCACTCGCCGTTCGCACCGAACTGCTCGATCCGGTCCGCACCGAGCTGGTGAAGGCGGTGGATGCCGCAGGCAAGCCGCTGCTCGACGCCGATGGCAAGCAGGTCATGAAGACCGTAATCACCGGCCAGACCCTGGCCCGCTGGATCCCGCCCAAGGGTGGCGAGATCACCAGCATCGACTACGGCAATCAGCTCTACAACCGCGCCTTCACGCTTCACGGCGCGATCATGGTCTTCATGGTCATCATCCCGAGCATTCCCGCTTCGCTCGGCAACTTCTTCATACCGCTGATGCTCGGCGCGAAAGACGTCGCGTTCCCAAGGCTCAACCTGCTCAGTTGGTACATCTACGTCACAGGCTCGATCTTCGCGGTCTGCTCGATCCTGCTCGGAGGCGTTGACACCGGCTGGACGTTCTACACGCCCTATTCAACGACAACAGACGCGGAACACGCCAACGTCGTGCTCATGGTGCTCGGCGCGTTCATCCTCGGCTTCAGCTCGATCCTGACCGGTCTGAACTTCGTCGTCACCGTGCACAAGCTCCGCGCCCCCGGCATGGGCTGGTTCGACATGCCTCTCTTCATCTGGGCGATGTACTCGACCAGCATCATCCAGGTTCTCGCAACGCCGGTCATCGGCATCACGCTGCTCCTGCTCGTGTTCGAGCGCATGTTCAAGATCGGCATCTTCGATCCCGCTCTTGGCGGCGATCCGGTGCTCTACCAGCACTTCTTCTGGTTCTACAGCCACCCGGTCGTCTACGTGATGATTCTGCCGGCCTTCGGCGTCATTAGCGAGATCATCCCCGTCCACACGCACAAGAAGATCTTCGGCTACCGCGCCGTCGCCTTCGCCTCGCTCGGTGTCGCCCTCGTCAGCTTCCTTGTCTGGGGCCACCACATGTTCGCCAGCTCGGGCGAACTGGGCGCGACCGTCTTCTCCGCCCTGACCTTCCTCGTCGCCATCCCCACGGCCGTCAAGGTCTTCAACTGGATCGCCACGCTCTACAAGGGCTCGATCGCGCTCACCACGCCGATGCTTTATGCCCTGATGTTCCTCTTCCTGTTCTCGATCGGCGGCCTCACCGGCCTCCCCCTCGGCGCCCTCGCGACCGACCTCCACCTCCACGATTCCTACTTCGTCGTCGCCCACTTCCACTACGTCATGATGGGCGGCACGATCATCACCTTCATCGCCGGTCTCCACCACTGGTGGCCCAAGATGTTCGGCAAGATGTACAACCAGTTCTGGGCCAGCACCGGCGCCTGGACCGTCTTCATCGGTTTCAACCTGACCTTCTTCACGCAGTTCTTCCTCGGCACGCAGGGCATGCCGCGCCGCTACGCCAGCTATGTCTCGGAGTACCAGACTCTCCACATCTGGTCCACCATCGGTTCGTACGTGCTGCTGCTTGGCTTCCTGATCCACCTCTTCGTCTTCATCCACTCGCTCGTCGCCGGCCGCAAAGCCCCGGCGAATCCGTGGGGTGGCCTGACGCTCGAGTGGGAAGCCGAGAGCCCGCCCATCGAGCACAACTTCGCGCACGAGCCGATCGTGACGCACGGCCCGTACGACTACGAGACGACCGTTCCGCCCCACTGGAGCGCGAAGGACTATCCGCTTCCGCACATCCCGGCCAACGCACACCACTGATACGGATCGAATACGGATCGAACCGACCGGCACTACTTGAGAACCAGGCATGACCACACTTGATTCAAGATCCAATCCGCTGGGAGCAGACGTGCATGTTGGCGCCGAGCCAATGTGGAAACGCTACCTCCCCGGCCATCACTGGCGCACTTCGGACGAAGAGTTCGACGCCTGCACGCTGGGCTTCTGGCTCTTCCTCGCCACCGAAGTACTGCTCTTCGCCGGGCTGTTCTGCGCCTACACGATCATGCGGTTCAAGTTCCCGCAGGCCTTCGCAAACGGCTCGTCCTACCTCGATTGGCGCTGGGGCACGCTGAACACAGTCGTTCTGCTGCTCTCGTCCTACACCATGGCCGCGTCGATCCGGGCCTTCCAGCTCGATCGCCAGAGCCACGGCCGCCGCCTTCTTGCCGCCACGTTCATCTTCGGCCTCTGCTTCCTCCTCATCAAGTTCACCTTCGAATACACCCCGAAGCTCTCGGGCTGGTTCATCGCGTTCGATCCCGCGCTCTCCCACTACAAGGAACTCGTCGATGGCAAGGCCCTCGGCGGCCTCTTTCACCATGTCGCCGGTTACGGTGGCAAGGCCCCCGGTCAGTTCTTCTCCTACGCCTTCTCTGAAGATCCGTGGGAGCCGCTCTGGTGGAGCATCTACTACTGCGCCACCGGCATCCACGCTCTGCATGTCGTCATCGGTATGACGCTGATCGCCTGGTGCTTCCGCCGCGCCATCCTGTACAAGTCCTACGGCCCGACGCACTACACCATGGTCGAGAACACCGGCCTCTACTGGCACTTGGTCGACTTGATCTGGATCTTCCTCTTCCCGCTTCTCTATCTGATTCACTGATCCGTCCGCTCGCCTCCGCTTTCGCCCGATCTTCCCTCTCAATCGAGATTTCCGCATGAGCACCCCGCACGCAGTAACTCCCGAAGTCTTCGACGAGCTCGATCCGCACGGGATGGGTTCGTACACCAAGCACTCGCACCACATCGTCTCGGGCATGACGCTCAAGTCGATCCTGCTCATCCTGCTCGCCTTCACCGCCATCACCGTCGGCGCGGCACAGGCGGAGAATTGGATCGAGGGCTCGCTCCACTATGCACTGCCCCGCTGGGTCAACGTGATCGTCGCCATGAGCATCGCGACCGTCAAAGCCTCGCTCGTGCTCATGTTCTTCATGCTTCTTCGATACAGCAATCCGATCAACACCGTCGTTTTCCTCTTCTGCCTCCTCGCTTTCGCGCTCTTCCTCTTCTTCACCCTGCTCGATCTCGGCACCCGCGGCGCGATCAACCCCATCAAGGCCCATCAGGTCGAAGCCGGAGGCATAGGCGGAATACGAGCCGGCTGGCGCGCCGACGCCCCGATTATCAATCAGGCCCCCGTCGTCTTCTGGCGTGAGCGCAAGATCGCCGAAGTCGGCATCGAGGAATACAACCGGATGAAGGGCATCCTCTCTCATCCGCACGAAGGACACGGCACTCCCTCGATCACCAGCGCCAACATGTCGATCAATCGTCCGGGCATCACGTCTGGTCTGTTCGAAGCAGTCGCTCCCGCGGCACACGACGAGCACGCTCCGCACGGCGCGCCCGCTGCTCCCCACGGCGCAGCCGCTCCCGCACACGCCCCTGCAGCGACTCCCCCTGCCGAGCCCGCCAAGCACTAACTTTCTGAAAGGAGCTGCACCGTGAACATGGCGCGCCGAATCGCGCTCGCGGTCGCATTGCTCTCCGGAGCCGGCCTTGGCTTCAGCGTCTACACAATGGCCCGCCGCGTCGCGGAACACAACCAGCGCGAGCGCAAGGTCTACTTCTTCAAGGAGATCCTCAAGAAGGATTTCGAGTTCAAGGGCGTGCCGGTGCACATCACCGACATCAACCCCGGCACGCCGGATTGGCATCTCAATATCGAATACGGCCCGGAGAACCTGCGGCTGCACGTCTCGGTTCCCGGCAATCCCAAGCTTCCCGATCTCGTTGCCCACAACGACTGGCTGCGTGTGCTTCTCTTCGCCGAAGCCCGCCACATGACCGCCGCCACGCTCGAGCAAAAAATCAGCGAGGGTGAAGTGCCGCAGCGGCTCGCGATCGTGACGCGTTCTCCGCTGCCCGGCGCCGAACCCGGCAAGTGGCAGGACGTCTGGAAATCAGGCTGGGCGTATGACTTCTACGAGTTCGAAAACGGCCAGTTCAAGCACGAGCGATACACCTATCCAACCGGCAAGCCCGACCGCGAGCCCAAGCCCGGACAACTGCCGCCCGACACCTGGCAGTTCCAGGCCGCATCGTCCGTCACGCCGCAAACGCAGCGCCCGAGCAACCGATTCACAATGGATGCCCTGAATGCCGCGGGCTGGACGCTTCCCGCCGCCGCGTGGTCCACGATGCTGCTGATCGGCTCGATCGCCATTGTCGTCGCGCCAGCGCGCCGATGTACCAAGGTTCAGCCGCAGACCTGAATTCAGCTACCGGAACACACTCGTGTTCCCGCTGTAGATGATCTGCCCGATGTCGTTGCCCACCTTCGCCATCACCAGCCCAAGCAGGATGATCGCGAGGAAACTCGCAACAAACGCCTCAGTCGTCGCGCGACCCACGCCCTCAGCGCCCGGCCGACACGTAAAGCCCTTGTAGCACGCGATCACTCCCATCGCCGCCCCAAAGAACAAGCTCTTCACCAGCCCCTGGGTGATCTCGTACCAGTTCACAAACTGCTGGCTGTAGTAGAAATACTGCTCGCGATCCGCTCCGTAGAAATAGATCGTGATCAAGAGCCCGCCCAGCACGCCGCAGAGATTCGACACAACCGTCAGCACCGGGATCATTACGACGCACGCCACAACCCGGGGCACAACCAGCACCCGCACCGGATCGCTCGCCATCGCACGCATCGCATCAAGCTGTTCAGTCACACGCATCGACCCGAGCGCCGCCGCGAGCGAGCACCCCACGCGCCCCGCGAGCATCACGCCCGCCAGCACCGGGCCGAGCTGCTTCACGACCGAAATATTGATCACGCCGCCCAGCCGGCCTTCCTGACCGATCGCGCGGAACTGCGGATACCCCTCAAAGGCCAGCGTCATCCCGATGAATCCGCCCGTCAGCGCGAGCACCGGAATCGAAGTCGTCCCCACAAAGAACAGCTGAGGCATCAGGCGATCCCGACGTGCCCAGGTCCTGACGTGGGGCAAACCCATGACGACCTGCCCGGTGAATCGCGAGAAGTGGGCCGCCCCGACAACCATCGTGACGATCCACGCCCAGGAGAAACGGATCGACTCTTGAATGCCCTCACCGAGCGAAACGATCGCGCCGAAAATCCCTTCGGGCTGGCGTGCGGTTTCGACCGGGTGTTCGCTCATCGCAGCCAAGCGTAGAGCCGCCAAGTGCCCTCAAAGAAATGCCCTCAAACGGAAGTCCCGGAATTAGTCGGCGCGGCGGATCCGCTTGAACATCGCCTTCACCGGAAATTGCACGCCCTCGAGCATGACCTGCCGGTTGAACTTGGAAACGCCCGCTTCACGTTCCGCGAAAATGATCGGCACCTCCGCAAAACGGGCCCCGCACCGGTGGAGATTGAACTTCATCTCCATCAGAAACGCATACCCGTTTGACGTGATGCGATCGAGGTCGATCCGCCGGAGAATGTCCGCCCGGTACCCTACCAGACCCGTCGTCAGATCATGCGCGGGAATGCCCGTCAGCGCTCGCGCGTAGAGATTCGCCCCAAAGCTGAGCATCTTCCGCCGAAGAGCCCAATTCGTGCTCCCGCCGCCGGGGATATACCGCGAGCCCACGACCACGTCGTACTGCTTGAGCAACTCGAGAATCTTTGGCAGCACTTCTGGTGCATGCGACAGATCGGCATCGAACTGGATCAGATGGTCGTCAAGGTTCTCGTTGAGCACCATCTTCATTGCCTGTCGGCACGCTGCGCCGTACCCGGCTTTCTTCGGACGAACGATGAGATGCAGATACGGATCCCGCTCTTGCAGCCGCCTCACTTCGTCTGCTGTGCCATCGGGCGAGCTGTCATCCGCAAAGAGAATTCGTTCGTTCCCGACCGCCTTCCGCACGCGAGCGACCAATGGTGCGACATTCTCTTTTTCGTTGTACGTAGGGATGATCAGCATGCACGATCCGAGAGGTGAGTAGATGCAATATGGGCCCCCAAAATGAGCCGAAATAGACGGAAGCTTCAAAGTATACAGACGGGCGTCGTGGCGCTCTCGAAGCCGAGCCGCCAATGTTGCCCGGACAGGATGAAAAACGCGGAGGCCGTTGCCTCCGCGTTCGGGTGAATTCAAATTATGCGAGCCCCTGGGCTCAGGTTACTTCGTGATCTCAGGCGCCCGAGCCGGCGGATTCGAACGATTCGGCGACGCCGTCGTTGAGCCCGAATCCGAGGGCGTCGACTCGTTCATCGTCGTGATGTCCGTCGGGTTCTTCGGCAGCATCAGGTAGATCTCGACGCGGCGGTTCTGCGGGGTATTGCCGCTCGAAGTATTCGGAACCAGCGGGCGGAACTCACCCCATCCGGCCACTTCCATCTTGCCCGGAACGACGCCGTCGTTCACAAGTGCCGCACGAACGCTGATCGCGCGTCCCGCAGACAGGTGGACGTTCGTCGGGAACCGCTTGGCCGTGTTGGCGCTGATGCGCTGGGCATCGGTGTGGCCAACCACGATCACTTCATACTTCGCCGTGACGGGGTTCTTCAAGATCGTCGCGAGCGCGGCAATGGCCGACTGCGCCGATTGCTGAATCTGATCCGAACCCGACGCAAAAGTCAGATCCGACGCAAACCGCAGCATCCCTCGGGCTTCGTCGTACTTGAGGAGGTCTGGGTACTGAGCCGCGAGCTCGCGGAGCAGTGCATCGGTGTCCGCATCGAGCGGCGAAACCGACAAGCCCTTCAACCGCGCTTCGAGGTCGGCCAGCGAGAGGCCCGACTCACGCATGCGACGCATCAGCTCATCGTTCTGAGCCTGAAGTGCCGCGAGGGCCGCTTCGGTCTTGGCAAGCTGCTGACGCGTCATATCGCGAGCAGCAAGCGCATCGTCGCGTTCGCGCTGGAGCGTGGCGTTGCGATCGGTCAGACCACGATTGGTCTCATAGAGCCGGTCGTATTCGCCCTGGTTGACGCAACCGCCGAGGCCCGCCGTCAGGCATGTGAGCCCGAGAAGAGCCGTAAGAAAACCGCGTTGAATTCCGCTGGAAAGTGACATTCGCCATTCGCTCCGTGAATATTGGCCCGCGCTTCACGCCAATGGGCGGGGAGCCGGGCAAGTGTGCCGCGCGATCGTATCCTGACCCTTCTTGACCCGGCCGCACTGTGTGCAAAAAGGCGCCGTGTCCGGCATCTCTATCGGAACTCGCGCGCCCTTGCCATGAATCCGCCGCCCTTCCCAAGCTCCCTTGCCTCCGGCACTTACCGCATCGATTGCGCCGGTGCGATCGATGCCGCTCCCAATCCCTTTTCCAAAGCTCCGGCTTCGATTCTTCTGGAGGTCACTCCCGGCCGGTCCGGCATCCTCGCGGCAGACTCTCCCGGCCAGATCAATCTGCACCCAGCCGCCCGACAAGCGACCGTCGTTTCGCTCCCCGATCACCTCATCACGCCCACCTTCGTCAACGCCCACACCCACCTCGACCTGACCCACATCGGCCCCCAGCCTCGGTCCGGCTTCGCGGCGTTTGTCGATCTGGTTCGGGGCCGGCGCCACACCGAACCGGCCGCGATTCGCGAGTCGGTATTGCTCGGTGCCCGAATGTCGATCGCCGGCGGAGTCGCGGCAGTGGGGGATATCGCCGGGGCGGTCCGCGGCGGGGCATCGATCGAGCCGTTCCTGGCTTTGCGAGATTCCGGTCTCTCCGGTGTTTCGTTCCTCGAGTTCTTCGCGATGGGCAATTCGGTTTCGCGAGCCTTGGCTCGGGCGGACGAGGTCACAGACGCCGCTTTGGCTCTGTCCGAATCGCGGATTCGCTTCGGATTGCAGCCTCATGCGCCGTATTCGGTGGAACCGGCTGGGTATCGACACTCGCTGGCCCGCGCAGGGCGAGATCACTTGCCGATTGCAACCCACCTCGCCGAGTCGATCGAAGAACGCGAATTCATCGGAGCCGCGAAAGGACCGCAGCGCGGATTGCTCGAGGCGCTCGGCTTGTGGAACGAATCGTTGCTCCAAGAATTCGGACGAGGCAAGACGCCGGTTGCGCATCTTGCGAGCGTTCTGCGTGAGCGATCCACTCCGATTCTGCTCGTCCACCTGAACGATCTTTTTGATGCCGATATCAAGTTGCTGGTGGAACTGAACGCGCATGTGCCGATCCACGTCGCCTATTGCCCGCGCTCGTCAGAGTTCTTTGGAGCACCCGAGACGTTCGGCCCGCATCGATACCGCGAGTTGCTCGCCGCGGGAATCAATGTTTGTCTCGGGACGGATTCGATCGTCAATCTCCCGGAGTCGCAGGCTTCGGGCGACGCGGCACGAATCTCGCCGCTCGATGATGCGAGGCTGCTGGCGAGGCGCGATAGAGTTCACCCGAATCTGCTTCTCGAAATGATCACCGTTCGAGCCGCCGCGGCATTGGGTCTCGATCCGAGCCGCCTTACGCTGAAAACCGGCGCGACTGTTGAGGGCCTTTGTGCCTTCGGGCTTCCTCTCCGAGCCGCTGGAAGCACGTCCCAGTCCGGCGAACTCCTCGCACAAGTCTTCGCCACTGAAACTCCGCTCAAACGCCTGATCTAGCGGCTGGGAAATCGCCACGATTTCAACGGGAAAACCGCACAATCGCCTGATCGCAAACCTAAACTTGCAAGCCGCATCCGGAACCCGCGGCAAAGGGCCTCCATGAGCGCAAAGTGGCGTCGAAGTCTCGCTTGGGATGACCAGTTTTTCCCCTCCTGGGCATGGCCCTTCAAAGCCGTTCTCCGCGCGCTTTCCTCGGTGCCGCTCGCCATCTTTCTGCTGCTGCTGGTCGCGTCGTACGGCATTCTCGCCAGCATTCCTGTCGGCGTCATCGTGCTTGGACTGACGCAGCTTTTCTACGGAGTGACGCTCGTCGCGACTGTCGCCCTTGTCGCGGCGGTCCTCATCGTTCCAGCTCGTTTCGCAATATCGAATCGGAGCGCGCGGTTTCTTGCAACGCTCATCGGTCTGCTCATCGCAATCGGCGTTGGTGCGCTCGCGTGGATCAGGTTCCTTTGGCCCGTGCTCCACTACGACCCTGTGACCCATACAGGTGTGCGCTTCTTTGCGTCGTTCATCGAAGCAAATCAGGCCACGACGCTGCGGCGTCTGCCCGGCATGGAGATGTCGGAACTCGAGTTCTACGGCTGGTGGCCGCTGCGGGTCATCCTCGTCATCTTCATTCTCAACATGCTTGTCGCCACGCTGCGGCGGATCGAGTTCAACTTCAAGAACATCGGCGTGCTGACCGTGCACACCGGGATCATCCTGATCGGCCTCGGCAGCATCTACTACAACGGCCTCAAGCGCGAGGGGGACACGCTTCTGCTTGCGGGCCAGATGATTCCCGTGGCGCCCGACTCCGGAAAAGCGCCAACGCAGAACCCCGGCCCGGCAGTCAACGCGTTCTACGACAACACGCGCGTTGCTCTGTATGTGCAGCAGATCAAGCAGTGGGGGCCAAACGGGCTGGAGCAGCGGCCGATTTACGGCGTTCCCCGCTACAACGACTACAACCTCGGCGCTTTCGGTGGCGACTCGATCCTTGAGTCTTCCGGCCGCAAGCGGCCGTGGGAATCGCAGCGTTCTCTGCCCGCGCTCAACATCGCGATTCCCGATACGCAGGCAGATCTCGTTGATCCCGATATCAAGTTCCGCGTCGTTGGCTACGCGGCCTATGCAGAAACGACGGAAGATTGGCGCAAAGTCGATACCGCTTCGATCTCCAGTTTCCGCGAGGGTTTCCGCTTCAATCCACTTCGCTCGCTTTTCCTGCTCAGCGAACTTCCGGATGAAACTGGAAAGAAGAGCGACAAGCCGGTTTTCTCGTTTAACTTCCTGCCGAATCTGCCAGCCCGCCGCGTCGCGGTGAACGACGTGCTGGGCCTTGAGTACACGCTCGGGCCCGCCTCGGGCATGAGCGATCAACGCTGGCAGGATCTGTCGGTGCCGGTGCCGCTCGACACCGAGCACGCGCTGATTGTCGAAGTCCCATCGGCCAAGCCGGGCGAACCGCCGCTGCGGAAGGTTGTGCCCGTCGAGGTCGGAACCACGTTCTCGGTGGGCGGATACAAGCTGACCGTTGAGCAGCTCACCCCCGAGCCGCCGTTTCCGATCGTCACCGAATCGCACAAAGGCGCAACCAGCAGCGTCGCGATCGTGAAGGTGCAGCCGCCCGACGGCGATGGCTACACGAGATACGTCTATCACCGATTCTCTGAACTGAATCAGGACATTCTGAACACGCCCAAGCCTGATGGGCGAATGAATAGGCGCGATGCCGATCCGGCGATTCGCATTGCATACATCGATGCTGCGATCGCACAGGTGTACTTTGATGAGCGTCCTACGGAAGACAAGTCCATCAAGACCCGCGCGATCATCCGCCAGCGTGGCGGGCAGGTGAGAGTGGTGGATGAACTCCCCGCCAGCGGCCTGCTCTCCGAGTTCTTTCCCAAACTCAGCCTCAAAATCGATCAGCGCTGGGCGCACGCCGAACGCGCGGATCGCCCGCTTCCGGTGCCCGAAGACGAGCAAGACAAGCGGCAGATCGGAACGCACGACAAAGCCCTGCTTGCAGTCGAGGTGAGCATCGCACCCGGCACGAATCCCGGAGCGACCGCCGCCGCAAAGCCTTGGTCCACGATTGTTTGGCTGCCTTTCCAAAAATATCTTGGCATGCAGAAGGATGCGAGCCGCCGTGTTGATCTGCCCGACGGACGCCAGATCGAGCTCTCGTTCAGCCGCCTTCGTCACGTCTTCAAAGACTTCGCGATCCGCCTTGTTGATTTCAAGATGATCGCGTACGACCATCGAGGCTCGCCCCGCGATTTCGAGTCGATCGTCCGCGTTGAGCCGGCGGGGAGCGAATCGCCCGCGTTCGTGCCGTATGTACACCCCGTCAGTCTCAATGAACCGCTCACCGCGCCATTCCTTTGGACCGATTCGCGTCCGTGGGTCGCGAATGCCGCGCTGCGTTTGTCGAGCGGGCTCAATCCGAATCAGTTCAAGATGAGCCAGGCCGCGTGGGATCAGGAAGGCTGGCGCGAATCTCAAAAACTCGTCGACGCCGGAATGCTCTCCGCACCGCGGGCACGCTTTACGATTCTTCAGGTCGGCAACAACCCCGGCATTCACATCATCGCTTTCGGCGGCATTCTCATGGCACTCGGTATTCCATGGGCTTTCTACCTCAAGCCCTATCTCGTCCGCCGCGAGAAACGCCAGATTCAGGAATTGATCGCCAAAGGCGAATACCAGCCACCAACACGCAAGGCGGGACCCACCGTCGTCGTTGTACGCAAGCAGCCCGCGCCCGAGACCGTTTCGACTCCGTAGTTTGCGAGAGCATCCATGATCAACACGGCCCAAATTTCCAATCTGCTGCTCTGCCGCTCTGTGACTCTGCGGATCTGCTTTGCCGGTCTGCTGCTCTGCTGCTCTTTCCAAGCATTCGCCCAGACCGCGCCCGATGGCAACGCGCACCCGGTCGCCGAGCCGATCGCGCGCGAATCCGCCGAACTCCCAAGCGCGTTCGGTGAAGCACAGTCCATCGGCCACTCGCCCTCCATCGCCGACAAGCACGCGTTCGCAGCGCAACTCAATCTGGAGCCGCTTCGTTCGCTTGCGGTCTGGCACGATGGCCGCGTGAAGATTCTCGACACACTCTCGCGCGAGACCGTCCTCAAACTTACCGGCAAGCGCAACTACTTTGACGTCATTCCGACCGACAGTGCCAAGGTCGATTCCTCCGGGCTTCCGAGCGGTGCGGGCAAAAAGCTCTCGTACGACCCGCTCTTCACCCTTCTCGATCTCATCATCGATCCCGCGTACTACTACGACCGGCCGCTGCTTGCGGTTGATTACCTTCCTCTTCGGCGCGTTTTTCTCGAAACCGCTTTCCCGAAAGACCCCGCCGTCGCCGAACGCTGGCTCAAGCTGCAGCGCATCAGCCCGCGCATGGTGAACGACTCGGGCAAGAAGATCGCCGAGGAGTACTTCGCCGAAGCCCCGTACCGCGAAGCGCTCTCCAAGCTCGATCAGCAGCTCGAGATGTGGCGGTTGAGCAAGGCCAACATGGTTTTGGTCGCTCCGGATTCGGCCGACAAACCCTGGCTGCACCTTTCGCAGCTTCCTGAGAACAGCCCGGTCCGTGCCGCGGCGACTCAACTCGGCGCCGCTTGGCGCGATCGCGATGTTGCCAAGGCAAACGCCGCCATCGCAACACTCGCGGCAGAACTTCCCAACATCAGCGCGGCCCAGTACCCGACTTCGCGTCGTTCGCTCGAACTCGCGTACAACCGCTCCGGCGCGTTTGAGTGGGGAATGTGGGCGTACTTCCTGACGTTCCTGACACTTGTGCTCGGCTTTGGAACAGGCCGGAACTGGCTGCTCCGCGTCGGCGTGGCGCTGTTGGTTGTCGCGATCGGATTCCATGCGTTTGGTTTCATCACTCGCTGCCTCATCGCGGAGCGATTCGCGATTCAGAATCAATTTGAGTCGATGACCGGCTTGTCGCTCTTCGCAGCCCTCGTTGGCTTTGTGATCCTGGTGCTGAAGAGGCAATATCTGTTCGGCGCAGCCGCCGCAGGCGTTGGATTCCTCGTCCTGATCACCGCAACCCAAACCGCGATCCCGGGTCAATCCATCGAACGCGAAGCCGCCATTCTCAACACCAGCATCCTGCTGAAGTATCACGTGACCACGGTGCTCGTCAGCTACGGTCTTATCGCGCTGGGCTTCATCATCAGTTCGTTCTATCTGGTGACTCACTACGCCGCCAAGTTCCGTGCGGCATCGGGTGCAACAGTGGTCGCGCAGGTCGCGCTGGGCTCGGCAACCGGTCCGACCGTGACCATGAACGACTCGCCGACGGAGTTTTCTCCCGCACGCCAGAAGACACTCGACGAACTCGACACCGCCCAGATGACGGTTCTGCAGTTGGCATTCTGGACGCTCGGCGTCGGCATTCTGCTCGGCGCATGGTGGGCGGATCACTCCTGGGGACGCTGGTGGGCGTTTGATCCGAAGGAAACGTGGGCGCTGATCACGTGGATCGTTTACCTGATCGTGATCCACATGCGTTTCACAACGGGCCGGAACAAGGCGCTCGTGACGGCATGGCTGAGCGTCATTGGCTTCTTTGTCATGCTGTGGACCTACTTCGGCGTGAACCTGCTGTTGCCCGGTCTGCACGCGTACGCCTGAGTTCCACCCGTGCCTCGACTGACACGCTCTTTCTTCGCGCGATCCTCCGTTGAAGTCGCCCCCGCGCTCATCGGCACGCGATTGGTACGCTGCCTTGATGATGGGACGCGCCTCTCCGGCGTCATCGTTGAAGTCGAGGCGTACATCGGTCCGAAGGATCGGGCCAGTCATGCCTACGCCGGGCGCCGGACCGCTCGCAACGAGGCCATGTACTCCAAGCCCGGCACTTCGTATGTCTATTTCACCTACGGCATGCACTACTGCGTGAATGTGGTGTGTGCTTCCGAAGGGGTGCCCGAGGCTGTTCTGATCCGAGCGCTCGAACCCGATCCCGAATCGCTCGCTGTCATGCGACGCAACCGCCACGTCGAACCCGAGCGACTGCTCTGCTCCGGCCCCGGCCGTCTCTGCCAGGCATTGGCGATCAATCGCGGCCAGAATGGCATCGATCTCTGCTCCAGTGATCAACTTTGGCTCGAATCGGTGAGATCCCCGGGCAGAACAACCATCCGCTCGCGTCGCATCGGTATTGACTCCGCGGGGGCGTGGGCAAGGCGGCTTTTGCGTTGGTCGGATGCCAAAAGCGGGCACCTCAGCAAGCCGGCGCACGGAAAACGTTCGGTCCGCGATCGCATGATGGGAACAAAGAATCGCAAGACGACGTAGAGTTTGCCGAATCAAAGGGATAGAGGGGTGATCCAAACACCTCACCGTCCGATCGCCCCTCGCGGGAGTCTCCACTTGTCTGAGCACTCGCCTCAATTTCCGAAGAAGCCTGCCAAGAAGTCCAGCGTCAGTCCGAGCCCCGCTTCGGACGGCGAATTGACACAGATCAAGGTTGACTGGCACCTGCTCAAAAGCCTCGCGCCGTACCCGGCCGAAGCCTTCCACTTTGTGAGCGAGGGCCTTTCGCACACGGTTCAATCGATTCACGGCCACCGTGAAGAGTCGAAAGAGATGGCGCCGACTGAAGAGAACCGCCACATCAACGGGCGTCAGCTCTGCCTCGGGCTCCGCAACTACGCGCTGCAGCGATACGGACTGCTCGCGCGCACGGTGCTGCACCGCTGGAACATCAAGGGCACGGAAGACTTCGGGAAGATCGTCTTCGCGATGGTGGACGCCGGTCTGATGCGCAAGACCGACGAAGACACGCCCGAAGATTTCCAGCAGGTCTTCGATTTCCACGAAGCCTTCCGCGACGTCCACGAAGTCGCGCGCGACTGAGGCAAGCGGGTCACAACTTTCATCCGCGCTTCCAATCCGGAAATCCGCTAGTCTTTGCCCGTGGAATCCCACGGCAAGAAAATTTCTGCGCAGGAAAGCGCGACACAGCCCCTTGACTGGAAGACGATGCGCCTCTGGCAGATTCAGCCGGTGCGTGATGTGCTGCTCGTGCTGCTGATTGTCGGAATCGTCTATCTCGGCTACCTCGCCAGCATCGTGACTGTCCCGATCCTCCTTGCGTTGCTGCTCGCATATCTGTTCGAGCCCGCCGTTGCCTGGCTGGTCGGGAAGCGAATCGCATCCCGCCGCGGGAGCGCCCTGCTGATCGTTCTTTTTGCCGTACTGGTGATCGTCGTTCCGACCGTGCTCGGAGCCACATTCGCCGTGGTGCAGGGTCTTCGTTTCGCGGAGACGACGACGCGCAACGTCGATCTGCTGATGCGGTCGGTTGAGAAGCCCGACGACGAGCAGCTGAAGGCGGGGATCGAACGCGAAGGCTGGGGTCGTGTCCGCGAATTTCTCGTGACGGAAAACAAAAAGCGGATCGAAGCGAAGGATCATCCGCCCGAAACCGAGGCAGCCGGCTTCGTGCAGTCGTGCCTTGTCTGGCTCCGCGACAATTCGAAGGAGATCGGAAAGCAGGCGGCTTTGACGAGCGTCGGCGCCTTTGCCGTGGTCGCGAGTTTGTTCAAGTCTTTCGTCTTGCTGATCTTCGGCGCGGCACTCACTGCCTTCTTCTTCTACTTTTTCTGCACCGGTTGGGGCAGGGTTCTGGCCTTCTGGGAAAACCTCATTCCCGAGAAACGCAAGTGGCGCGTGCTCGATCTGGTCCACAAGATGGATCGCGTGATCGCAGGCTTTGTCCGCGGCAGGATCATCATCTGCGCGATCATCGGTGTGTGGGCCACGGTGGGCTATGTGATCATCGGCGCCCCTGCCCCCCTGGTTTTCGGCCCGCTCGTCGGCGCGCTCTTCATCGTTCCCTATGTCCATTCGCTCATGATCCCGGTCGTGATCGTCGCGATGGCGATCGATCCGAGCGGCGTGGCCTGGCAGTCGACGTGGTGGTGGATTGTGCTCGGCCCAGTCCTCATCTACATGTCGTGCCAGTTGATCGACGATTACCTGCTGACGCCGACCATTCAGGGCAACACCACCGGGATGGACACGCCGACGATTGTGTTTGCGTCCATGGCAGGCGGCGCGCTGATGGGCGTCTACGGATTGCTCATCGCAATCCCTGTTGCGGCGTGCATCAAGATCCTGCTGCACGAGGTCTTCTGGCCTCGGTTCAAGGCTTGGGCAGAAGGACGCGCTCGCGACTTCCTGCCGATCGAAGACAAACGCTGATTGGTCAGTGCATCCATTGCGCAGGCACGTCGCCGTGTGCGGCGAAGATGCGGGAGCGGATGCCGCCTCGGCCGCGCCAGTCGGTGCGGATGAGGAGCCATGCGGGCTTGGTGAGCGCTGCGAGATGATCGCGGATTGTGTTGGTGACGGATTCGTAGTAGATGCCCTCGTTGCGGAAGGATTGGTAGTAGAGCTTGAGGCTCTTGAGCTCGACGCATGTGCCGCCGGCTTTTGCGCCCTTGGGCTGGTAGATGAGGGTGACGGCGCCGAAGTCCGGGTGGCCGGTGACGGGGCAGACACTGGTGAACTCTTCGTTCACGTGCTCGATGACGAAGGGTGTTTCGGCGGGGGTCGGGAAGGCTTCGAGGAGTTTTGCGTCGGGCATGGGAAACCGTCCCGATTAGCGGTACTTGTTGATGAGGTCGATGACGTAGGTTTGGCGCGGGTCGAGCTGCACGCTGGTACGCAGATGCGTGAGCGCCTCGGAGCGGAACGCATCGTTCTGGCGCTTCGAGAACTCGTACTCGTTGAGCAGGCAGACGCCGATGCCCGTGTGGCCGGGGGCATAGTTCGGGTCGATCTCGACAGACGTTCGGAAGTACTTGAGGGCTTCGTCGTACTTGAAGAGCTTGAACTCGGCGTAGCCCATGCGCTCGTACGCGGCGGCGGACGGCTGGATCTTGATGACCTGATTCAGCGTGTTCACCATCTCGTCATAGCGCCCGATTTTGCCGAGGCTGTTGGCGAGGTTGAGAAGCAGCGGGGGAGAGAGCTCGACTTGTTCGAGCGCCTGGCGGTATTCGTTGACGGCGTCCTGGTGGCGATTGAGCGCACCGTAGATGGAGCCGAGGTTGGCGTGGGCGGGGCCGCTCTTGGGGTTGATCTGCACGGCGCGCTGTGCGTACGCGAGGCCGCTGCCGGGTTCGTTCATCTCAAGATAGGCGGTTGCGATGTTCAGGTTGGCATCGAAGTCATTCGGCTTGATCTCGAGCGCCTTCAGATAGACACGCACCGCGTCCTGCAGGCGGTGGAGGAGCTGAAGCATGAGACCTTGGCTGTACCTCGGTTCAAAGGCCTGGGGCTGAAGATCAGCAGCTTGTCCGTAGCGAACAGAGGCAGATTCGTAATCGCCCTGCTCGCGGTAAATTTCGGCAGCGCCCATGTAGGCCTGAGGAAGGCTGGGGTTGTTCTCGATCGCACGCTCGAACTCGATCAGAGCGGGCTTCTTCATGCCGGCCTTGGCAAGTTCCTGGGCTCTTTGAAGCGAAGAGAGTCCCGCATTTTCGCGGGTTTTTGGAGTCGCTTCAGGCACGTCGTGCACAACCTGCGGGGAGCCGGTCGCTTCATGCTGGTTGGTGGCTGGTCCGCTTCCTCCGCCCCCGGCGCAGCCGGTGATGGCCGCGGCGGTGCCGGCGAGGAGAGCGAGAGCGATGGAACGGTGGTAGTTCGTGAAGGGGCCGTGCGTCATGACTTCCTTGGATCGGCTTTTTTCAGGGGGTTTCTGGACCGTGACTTGCCGGAGTCTGTTCGTATCAGAGATTTTCGCGGGGATTTTTCATTTCGTGGTCGTGTTCGGGACGCTTCTGGCTTGATCGGCGCGGCCTGAGCCTTGCCGGTGCGCAAGCAATGGAGTAATGAAAGGTTGATCGCATCCCAGGAACGCCCCTTTTCGTCCTCTCCCTTGGGGGTTTCGAGGATCATGGGTACGCGGGCGAGTTTGGGGTGGTTCACGAAGGAAGCAAATCCGGAGGCGGAAAGGCCGGCTTGGGTGGGTTTGCCACCAATTGTGCCGCGCCCAAGGTGCTCGTGGCGGTCGAGTTTGGAGCCGGCTTTTCCCTTGGAGTCGTTGAGGTGCATCGCTCGTAAGTTGGCGAGCCCGCAGATCTTGTCGAACTGCTTGATGGCGGCATCGGCGGTTGCCTTCGTGCTCATATCGAAACCGGCGGCATGCAGGTGGCAGGTGTCGAGGCAATAGCCGACGCGAGCGGGCTCGGCACCGCGTTCGATTGCTCCGGCGCGGATCTGGGTGAGTTCTTCGAATTTTCCGCCGAGTTGAGAACCGGCTCCGACGGTGCCTTCGAGGCAGACGATGGTGCGGAAGCCCTTGGTGCGCTTGAAGAGTTCGCCGTACGCCTTGGCGATGCGGTCGATGCCTTCGGCGGCAGTCGACGTGGTGTACGCGCCGGGGTGATGGACCAAGATCGGGATTTCGAGAGCTTCGCAGCGCTCGATTTCCAGGGTCATCAAGTCGACCGATTTGTTCCAAAGTTCGTTGTCGGGGCTTGCGAGGTTGGAGAGGTAGCCCGCATGGCTGACGACACGATCCTGCCATCCGAGACGGCGGAGTTCGGTGAGCCAGTCTTTGACAGCGACTGGATCAAGCGGCTTGGTGTTCCATTGCTGCTGGTTCTTCGTGAAGACCTGCACGGTGTCCATGCCATACCGCTCGGCCTCGAGGAGCGCCTGGTGCATGGAACCTGAAATGGAAAGGTGTGAGCCGAACAAGGAAGGGGAGGTTAGGGGAGTAGATGAAAGTAGAAGGGGCAGAGGGAAGAGGGACGGAGGGGCAGAGGGATGGGGGAAAGAGAGGTGTCAAGGTGTCAAGGTGTCAAGGTGTCGAGGTGTCGAGGGGGAGGGGAAACAAAGGAGCAAATAGCAAATTGGCAAATGGCAAATGAAAAGCAGTGGCGACGGAAGCGGTGGACTTAGGAGGGCTCTGTGATTTCGATCAGTTGGTTGGCGGGTTGGTTTTTAAGGGTTTGGGTCTTGCCGGACGGCCAGCGGATTTCGATTTCGGTGACTTGTTTGGCGTCGCCGAGGCCGAAGTGCTGAACGAGGTCGGATTGGCTTCGGAAGCCGCTGCCGGCGTTGACCTCGTGGAGTTGGCTGACTGATTTGCCTCGGATGGTTGCGCGCGCCGTGACGCGGGCGCCGATGGCGGCGCGGTTCGAAGACGTGCCTTTGAGTTTCACTTTGATCCAGTTCGCGGGCTGCTTGGTGTCGTTGTGAAAGAGCTTGGTCAGTTCGCCGTCGCCGGGGCGGATGGGCCACTGGCCGAGAAGGAGATCGAGTCGGCCATCGTTGTCGTAATCAGCGAGTGCGCAGGAGCTGGCGTAGAAAACTTGGTCCGTAAAACCGGGAAGAGCGAGACGCTTGAATGTTCCGTCGCCCTGGTTTTCGTAGATGAACGAACCGGCGCCCCAATTGGGAACGATGCAATCGAGATCGCCGTCGTTGTCGAGATCGCCCCACTGGAGGAGACCTGCGTTCGTTGAGAAAAGCGCGGCGTCGCCGAGTGGCGCGGGCTCGAGGTTGCTTCCGACGTTTTTGAAAAGGAGTGTGTTGCCGCCTTGTGCGCATGCCATTGAAAGATCGAGCAGCCCGTCGTTGTTGTAGTCGACCCAGCATGAGCCGGAGACCGGGAAGGGATTGAGCTCGAGCCTGTTCACTGTGGCGGGAGAGAATTTCCAATCGCCCAAGTTGCGGAAAAGCGCGGCTTTGCCGCTGTTGTTGGGCATGAAGAGATCGGGCCGGCCGTCGCCATCAAAGTCGCCGAAGTACGCGCCGCCGGTCGACGACTTCCGCTCGGTGATTTCGCCGGTCATCCGCGTGAAGCCGCCTTTGCCGTCTCCCTTATAGAGGAAGCTGACGTCGGGCCCGGCGTAGGCGTTGTTTGCCATAAGCAGATCGAGAGCGCCGTCGGAATCGACGTCGGCGAAGACGGATGAAAACGTGTTGCCCTTGTCGGTGTGAACGGGAGAAGCTTCGATAATGTCGAAGCGACGATTGCCGAGCCCTCGCGCGAGCACGGAGCCGCCACCGAGTTGGCAGGAGATGACAGCGTCGAGATTTCCGTCGTTGTCGAAATCTCCCCAGGTGCTGCCGCTGCCATAAGTGATGGCGTTGGTGAGGGGGTTGTTTTCGTCGAGGATGAAGTGACCTTTGCCGTCGCCCCAATAGAGACGGCTGGGTTGGCGCTCGGGTTTCTTCGAGACGTCGTAGCCGGCGGTCACGAGGATGTCGACGTTGCCGTCGCCATCGAAGTCGAGCATGCTGACGCCGCCGTTGCTTTTGTGATCAGTGGTGAGGTGGCCGGCTTCAACGGAGGTCAGCGCGATTTGGGCTGAGGCGATGCCGCAGGTGGAAAGGATGCATGAGGCGGCGAACCAGAAGTGATTCATGACAGTGGCTCCGGAAGTTTTGTGAGCTGCGAAGAGGAGAGCAAGATGGAGAGCTGTCCCGGACATTGAACCGGATGAGTCTGGTTGGGTTTCGGGTGAAAGAGTGAGAAGGTGAAAATGGGGGGAGTGGAGAGAAAGACAAAGGCACACCGCCCGGAAGGGCGGTGCCACGAAAGGCGGTCCACTACGATGGGAAATGGCTGATTTTCTGAAGAATCGGATCGGAGTGATCACGGGGGCATCGTCGGGAATTGGGGAAGCGGTGGCACGGGCACTGGTCGACGCGGGGTGTCCGCTTGTGCTGAATGCGCGACGGAAAGAGAAACTGGAGTCGCTGCGAAAAGAATTGGGAGACGAGGATGTTGCGATCGCGCCTGGCGACTGCGCCGATCAGGGCGTGATCAAGCGCATGCTCGATCTCGCGAAGGACCAGTTCGGCGGGGGCAAGGGAACAATCTCGCCCAAGCGCGAGGCAGACCTGATCGTGATCAACGCGGGGCGCGGACTTGGGGGGACGGCGCTGACTTCGGATGAGAGTCAGTGGGATGATCTGATCCGAACGAACATCACGGCGGCCGCGCGGCTGATACGCGCGGCGGGGAAGCGATTGCTTGCGTCGATCCCGGAGAACGAGATCCGGCACGACGGGCTTTGGCTCGAGCGGCCACGCGACATCGTGATTTTGGGTTCGGTGGTGGGGCGGCACGTTTCACCTTTTTCGAGTTTCTACTCGTGCACGAAGGCGGCGGTGCAGACGCTCGCGGAAGGGACGAGGCGGGAACTCGGGCCGAAGGGGATTCGCGTGACGCTGGTGGAACCTGCGTTCGTGACGAGCGAGTTTCAGGCGGTGGCGGGGTACTCGCCGGAGTGGTACACGCAGATGGTGGAGAAATTCGGGCCGATGCTGAGCCCGGCGGATGTGGCGCGGGCGATTGTGTTTGCGGTGAGTCAGCCGGCGCACGTGCACCTGAGCGATTTTTTGATCCGCCCGACGAGGCAGGAATATCCCTGAGAGGGGGCTTGGTGATCGGGGGATTGGTGAGTGTGGGTTTGATGAGCGAGGGTGCGAGCGTCTTCGACGCGTGAGCGATTGGAGCGCGCGATGGCCGCGTGCTCGGTTTGGTGCTTGCGAGAATGGCGGTGGCGGCGCGGCGGCGTGCTTCGATTGAGGAGTGGCTCGAATCGCGGCGCTCGGTGATGGTGGATTCGAGCGTTCGGATTGCTGCGAGGCGGCTGCGAAGGTGGACGCCAGTGGCGCGGATGTTCTGGACGCGGATAGCGGAGCGCATGTACTTCCTCGCGAGCTCGGAGTCGAGGACTTCGGCGACTTCGTACCACGAGGACTCGTAGGTCCCGGCGATGTAGTTGAGGTCGTGGCCTTTGATGAAGAAGTCGTAGAGGATGGAGTGGAAGTTGGGGGGCATGGGAGGCTCGATGGGGGATGTGGGATGTGAGATGTGGGATGTGGGATGTCGTAATTGCGGGGCGTGGGGTGAAAAAAATGTGGGGGCTCTATAGACGGACCCCGAAGCGCCAATGGCCCGAAATAACCGTAACAAGGACCTGGGTCAAATCGCGCGCAAGTGATTGCGCGGCAGAGAGCTAACCGCTATTTTGAAAAATGGAAAGAGGGGTGGCTTTGTCGCATACCTTTGGCCCAAAAAAGCAGTAACTACACGATTGGTCAAGGGCCAAAGGGCCAAACGGGCAAAGCGCGGAACTTGGAACTCCGAGCGGGGAGCGGAGACGAACGCATTTCGCGCAGCACTGAGGGTGCATTCGAGGGTGGATCATGCCCACTTCACGTCCGGAACGCTCTATTAGGTATGGACGCGTTTGTTCCAGCCACTCCGCCCCCGATCGTGTGTCATGCGTGTGAGACAGATTCGCGGGTCGTCGTGCGGTTCAAGAGCGAGGGTGCCGCGGCACGCGGAACGGTGGATGTCGGGGCACGTTCGGTGGCGTCCGTCGAATTGGTTCGTGGAGTCCGAATTCTTGAAGTCGATCAGACTGACGTGCATGGCGCACTCGCAAAGCTGCGTGGCAATCCGGATGTGATGTACGCGGAAGTAGCGGCTCCCGTGCGCAAGTGCGCACAGGAAGTGCCTTACGGAATCGTGATGATCGACGCCAACGATGTGTGGCCCCGCTGGGGGACCGGCAGCGGCGTGCGTGTCATGATGATGGATACGGGAGTGGATCGCTCGCATCCGGACATCGGCGCGGCTGTATCCACGATCTCGTTTGTTCCGGGGCAGACCGTTGACGACTTCGACGGCCACGGCACGCACATTACGGGCACTTTGCTCGCGCGCAACAACTCGCTCGGTGTCGTGGGCGGTGCGCCAGGCGCCGGATTGCTGGTGGCGAAAATTCTCGATAACAACGGCGATGGCGACACAGCACGCGCGATCTCGGCGCTGAACTGGGCGGCATCAAACGGCGCGAAGATCGTGAGCATGTCGTTCGGCGGATCGGAGTTCAGCCAGGCGCTCAGCGATGCGTGCGATGCCGCGGCGGAAGCGGGCATTTTGCTGATTGCAGCCGCGGGAAACAATGGCGCCAGCACACCTTTCTATCCGGCGATGTATCCGTCGGTGATGGCGGTTTCGGGCGTGGATGGAACGCGAGCGCTGGCATCGTTTTCGAACTTCGGTCCGCACATTTCTGTCGCTGCCCCGGCAGTGGATGTTGTTTCGACTGTGCCGCTGGTGGGTTGGAACGCTACATGGAACAGCGTGACGCACACGGCGGCTCAATTGCGGGGCGGGACAGTGGAGTCCATCAGCGCACCAGCGATTTACTGCGGCATCGGCGACAGCGCGGCTGCATTTCCGGCGTCGGTTTCAGGAAAGATCGCCCATATTCGACGCAGTGCGGTCCCGATCGGCGAGCAGGTGCAGAATGCCGTGGAAGCGGGGGCGATTGGTGTTGTGATATCGAACAACGTTGCGGGCGGATTCACGGAGCCGTTCTCGCCGCACGTTCTGATTCCGGTTGCGTCGATCTCCCAAGCCGATGGTGACAACCTTCAAGCGAACAATGGCACAACGATCGCGCTGAATCAGTTCTATTCGGGACATGACTATGCGATGTTGAGCGGCACGTCGATGGCGGCCCCGCACGTCGCAGGGGCGGCGGCACTGCTATTCGGGGACTTTGTCCCCGGTGCTGGAAAACTGCCCTTGCCTGCATCAACGGTGCGTTGGGTGCTTGAACGATCAGCGGATCAGGTCGGCGCGACGCCCAGGAATGACCAGTATGGGTGGGGCATCGTGAACGCGAATGCGGCCGCGGCGTACCTGCATGGCCGCATCCGTTGCTCGGGAGATTTCAATGCCGACAACATGGTGGACGACGCGGATTTCGCCGTGTTTGCAAGCGAATACAACGGGCTTGTGACTCCGGGCGGTGCGTACACCGGCGGGGACTTCAATGGCGATGGCGTCACGGACGACGCGGACTTTGCGATCTTCGCGGGGCGATATGACGCGTTGCTTTGTCCATAAAACCGCAGGCGATAACGTGAGTGACGCGCGGCACTCGAAGTGCAGTTGATTGACATGCTTGGACGCCTGCGCACCGAATCCCGGTGCGATTCTGACATTTGGTTCGTCTTCAAGGTCGCTCTTGTTGGCACCTTGTGAGATGGCTGCGGCTTGTATACTGGCTTGCGGTCGGATGAGCACGCACGCTGCTTCGAGGACATCGCCATGATGCAATCTCTTTTTCTGCGTTTCGGCGCATCAGGGACGCAACGGCGTTCGCTCCCTCTGCGGTCACTGCGTCCTCTCCATTTCTTCCTCGCACTTCTTCCGTTTCTCGGTGCGACGTCGGGGGAACTTCCTCCTTCCGGTACTGTTCCCGGATTTATCGCGCTGCTGCTTGTGAACGAAACTCCCTTTCCGGGTGAACGTGCGTGGGTGAGTGAAGAAGACACAAAGGCTGGGATGCTCGCAATTCTGTGGGTTCTTGATTCGCGAATCGATTCCATCCCGCCGGGTTACACGCAGGCGCAGATCGCGTCGGAAAAGTGCCGCAACATCATCGATGTCATCACGGCCGGAGGCGAAAAGGGCCAGTGCGACGGGTTCTATCGGGATGACAGAGGCGATTTTGTTGCAGTTCCGCGCGTGCACGAACGCGTCGACTATCTTGTGCAATGTTCAACGCGCGGCAAACCCGGGCGTTTTGCGCGGCTGCTCGATTATGCTGCGGATCTTGCGGCGGCGTACGAAAAGGGCGGCATCGGCGAAGCGGATCGCTTTGCAGGGATCCGCAATGTCGACGGAGTGCCGGTGACGGGGCGGGCCTATTCGTGGATGACCGATCGCGGGAGTTTTCATCCCGGCGGCAACTTCGTCCGCATCCCGGATTCGGAGAGCGGATCGCTTGGGGGCAATCGGTTCTTTACGCTGAGGAAACTGAAATGAAAAACCGGTTCGCGGAAGCCGTTGTTTTGGCATCGCTCTTTTTCGCTCCACGCATTTACGCGGGTGAGGAGCGAATGTCGACGGTGCCGCCCATCGAAGGCACGCTCGCCGAACTGACTTCGCATCCATGGCTGGAAGAAGTGACGCGGCATCTCTATCGCTGGTACATCGACGAACGCGACATTGCCCCCGTGGTTCGAGCGAACGAGATCATTTACTGGGTCAAGGAGAACAAGCCGAAACTTGACGAAGACGACCGGAGTCGTTTTGGCGAGGTTTGGCTGCCCCAGTTCTCGCTCGCGGCGAAAGTGAAGCATGCCGACTACACGATCCCCGAGATGAATGCCAAGGTCAAGAGCGATGCGTTCAAGTTGACCGAGGTGGAGCGAATCGAGGCTCCCGCGGCGATGCCTGCGGGCTTCACCGAAGTCCGCATGCCCTACGCCGAGGTACGCGACGACTTATTCAAGACGCGCAATCAAGCGGTATTTCCTGATGGGGAAATGCTTGGGCGGATGCGTGCAGCGGTTCGGGCCGAGATCGCTTCGGATATTGCCGCAAACCATCAAAGGCCGCCGGAAGGAACGCAAGTCGTCTTTCTCTGTGCGCTTTCACCGGTGGCGAACGAAGTCTGGGCTTTCTGGGAATCCGGGCGGACACTCATTCACTTTGCTTCCGACATTGACCTTGATAACCCTGCGATGTGGGAGCATGAGAAGCTTGAGTGCAAGCTGTATCACCTTGACAAGAAGATTGTCGTTTCGCTGGAAGACGTCAACGGGAGCAACGGATTTTTGACGCGCAATGAGGCGGGGCGCGCGCTGTTCAATTGCTTGGCGGTGGGAAAGCGAGTTGAGCTCGAACCACTCAAAGTGAATGCCGAACCGCCTGCCGTCAAGCGCTAACCACGTTACTTGCCACCGGGTGAAACGTTCGCAAGGGTTCGAAGAACGCCTGCCAAACCTTCGACCACGCGTGCTGCGCGATCGAAATCAAGTGTGTCGGGTGTGTCTTTCGCGCTGTGGTAGTTGGGGTTCCGAAAATTCGCTGTATCTGTGACCATGAGTGCGTGATAGCCCTCTTTGCCGAAGCCGTAGTGATCTGAGCGGCCGACATCGCGGATGAAATTCGGAAGGGCGGCGCCCTCGCTCGGGAACTGAGCATTGGCGCGGAAGGCACGCACACATTCCTTGACGAGCGCGCGGTTGTCGTAGTTGGAAACGAAGGCGATGAAGTTGCCTTTTGAGGGATAGAAGTAGGACAGAGGCGCGGGATATTTTTGTGAGCCCGGTGCGTCGGTGTAGTAACCGAGCATTTCGAGGCTGAGCATGGCGATGATGTTGTCCCCGTCGGCGCGGGCCTTTTTTGCGTAGATCCAACTGCCCATTTCGGATGTGCCGCCGGTGGGGAGTTCTTCGTTGGGGAAGAGGACAAACTTGATGGTGCGGGGCTGCGGCTTGTCGTTGAACGCGCGGGCGAGAGCGAGGATGGCGGCGCAGCCGCTGGCGTTGTCGTCGGCGCCGGGAGACCTTTGGGTGGTGTCGTAATGCGCGCCGATCACGACGATCTCGTTTGGGTGCGAAGTTCCTTTAAGCGTTGCTTCGAGGTTGGGGGTGAGACTGCCTTTGGTGGGGAACGAGTGTTCGTTGACTTCGTAACCGGAAGCGGCGAGCCGCTCTTTCAGGTAGAGCGCGGACTCGGCGAGTTCTTTGGGGTGATAGATGCTGCGTTTGCCAATGTCGGAGGCGAGGTGGGTGACGGTGGTGCGGAGATCTGCCGCGAGAGCTTTTTGCGTTTCGGTGAGTGGGGGAAGTGGACCGGCAAATGTGCTTCCCGGCATGCTGATCATCGCGGAGTAGAAGTAGCCGCCGGCGATGAATGCGAGCACGACGAACGAGCAGGCAATGAGCGCGAAAAATCGGAATGCGCGACGGAGGCGAGGAGAGGGCATGGGTGGAGAGTACAAGGGATGACGGAGAGGTTGGCGAAACCATTTATGTTCGGGACGAGCGACATGAGACAAACGCACTCCCACCCCTCGCACGGGAGTGGCTACAGAAAAAAACCCCGCGATGTTTCGCGGGGTCTGGAAGCGGTCGAAAAACTAAAACAGTCACTTACGGGAAGATGCCGCGGGCGGCGTAGGCCTGGTTGAGGCGCTCGCAGGCCGCGATGTATGCCGCGGAGCGGAGATCGCAGTTGTACTTGCGACGTGCGTCGCGAGTCTTTGCGGCGGCCTTAACCATGTGCTTGTTGAGCTCGCGATCGACGTGTTCGAGATCCCACATCTGATAGGTCTTGTTCTGGACCCATTCAAAGTACGAGACGGTCACGCCACCGGCGTTGCAGAGAATGGCGGGGAGAACTTCGATGCCGCGTTCGGTGAGAACGCGCTCGCCACCCGGAGTGGTGGGGGCGTTGGCGCCTTCGGCGATGACGATCGCGTTGATCATCTTCGCTTCTTCTTCCTGGATCATCTGTTCGAGAGCAGCGGGAATGAAGACTTCAACCTTGGTCTTGTAGAACTCTTCCTTGCTGACGGCGGTGGCCTTGGTGTAGCCGCCGACGCCACCCTTCTGCGTGACGTAGGTGGCGAGGTCGTGGGCGTCGATGCCCTTGTCGTTCTTGAGGAAGCCGGTGTGATCGGCGACGGCGATCAGCTTGGCGCCTTTGTCCTGGAAGATCTTGGCCGACCAGGAGCCGACGTTGCCGAAGCCGAGCACGCTAAACGTGCACTGCTCGGGCTTGAGGTTGAGTTCGGGGAGCATCTCGACGAGGGTGTCGACGACGCCCTGACCGGTGGCCTTTTCGCGGCCGAGCGATCCGCCGTATTCCACGGGCTTGCCGGTGATGACTGCGGCGGGATCCTTGCCGCCGACGTCGGCGAGGAAGGAGTAAGTGTCGGCGATCCAAGCCATGTGCTGGGCGTTCGAACCGACGTCGGGAGCGGGGATGTCGTAATCAGGTCCGATGCCGTGTGCGATCGCCGTGGTGAAGCGGCGGACGATGCGTTCCATCTCGGCGTTGGAGTGCTTGCGCGGGTCGACCTTGACGCCGCCCTTGCCGCCACCGAAGGGGACGCCGACGAGCGAGCACTTCATGGTCATGAGGAAGGCGAGCGACTTGACGTCGTCGAGGTGGACGTCCTGGTGGAAGCGGAGACCGCCCTTGTACGGTCCGAGCGCGTTGTTGTGCTGAACGCGGTAGCCCTTGAAGAGGCGATAGTGGCCATCGTCCATCTTCACGGGGAAGTGGACCATGATTTCGGTCTTGGGCTGCGCGAGGATGATCTGGACGCGGTGGGGGAGGCCCATCAGCTCCGCGGCGTAAAGCATCGCGCCGACGGTCTGGCGATACAGATTGTGCGGGTCAGTCGGAAAGCCAAGCTCATCGAAGATGGGTGAGTTGAAACTCGCGGGCGGAACGTTCTTCGGTTTTTGCATCGGTGTGGGAGCCTTGGCGAGAGTGGTCATGGATGTTTCCGCAAAGTGAATTGGCGGAGAAGAGATCGGCAGAACGGGCTGACTGATTGCCCAGGGCCGAACCCGCGGCGTCCGCTTGGCCGGGCCTGAATAGTAGATGGGAAGGTTCGCGGCGGGCTAGGCAGCATTCGATCGGCACCAAAGGGGGCATCCACGCGGATTTCGCAGCATGAAAGCGCTTCCTGAAACAGGAAATCGCCGACTCCGAGCCTTTGATTCGCGATGATCCTTTACCTTGCGGCCGACCTCATCTGGGCCAGCAAAATAAAAGCGACGGCAGAGTCGCTGGGGCTTGCGTGCCGCCCGGTGCGGAATATGGAAATGCTGGAAGCGCGGCTCGCGGACAGTGATGTGAAGTCGCTTGTCGTCGATCTTGATGTTGCGGAGATGGCGTTGGAGATGGTGGGACGAGTGAAGGGGCAGAATGGCAAAGGGGCGCACGGGCATAGGGAGGTTCGGGTGTTGGCCTTTGGGCCTCACGTGGCGCGGGACGCACTGGCCGCGGCACAGGCGGCGGGAGCGGATGAAGTCATGACGCGCGGGGGGTTTGATCACAACATGGATCAGGTGCTGCTCAGGCTGTCGGGGGCAAGAACTTGAGCAAGAGCCTGCGAAGTCCGCTGGATCGCGCGGCGCCGTTCATATTCGTGGCGGTGGGGATCGTCATCGCGGTGGGCGTCGTGCTGGTCAACCGATATCGCGACAACGAGGTGGCGGTCTGGTCGATTCTGGGAATCGCGTTCCTGGCCGCGGCTGTTTACTGGTTGCTCACGAAGTACAGCCCGATCATCCACCGTCGCGTGTGCAAGCGCTGCGGCGCGACGGCATCGGCGGATCGACCGACTTGCGTGAAGTGCTCGGCGGAGATCAACTGGCGGACGGTGCGATCCATTCCGAATGTGCCGGAGTCGCCGATTCCGTGTTTGCGGGCGGCGGCGACGGGTTGGAACCCGTGGTTTGTGATTCTGCCTGGTTCACTGTTCCTCTTTGTGCTGCTGATCTGGACGCCGCTGATCTTTGTTGCGCTCGGGGCGACCGTGTTTCTCAGTCTGCCGTTCGCCGGGTTCGTCAACCGCCGCAAACTTCTCAAACTCGTGGAGAGGCTTGAGATTTCCGATGGGCGTCTGTGCAGCGTTTGCATGTATCCCCGTGATGACGGCGGAGACCGATGCCCGGAATGTGGGCTGCGGGAGACTGAAGAACAGTTGCAGGCGCAGTGGGAGAGGTCGGGGCTTTGGGCGAGACGAGTTGAATCAAGCAGGTCAACGGTGGTGGCGGCGCGCGAATCGGTAGTGCCGGAGCCGGTGCGATGATGCCGGAAAAGCCCACGATTCCGTCGACGAGACGAAGAGGGTTTCTCGCGTTCCTGATCATTGTACTTGCGTTCACGATTCTGGATCGAAATCCCACCTGGATCGAAATTGGTTCCGCGTCGATTGTGATAGTTCTGTTGCTGATCAGCGAGTTCGTGCTGATGCCGCGGATGAGTCTGCCGGCGTCGCAATGGTGTGCCCGCTGCGACGCGCGTTCGCCGGCGGAGAACTCCGGGTGCCTGAGTTGCGGGCGCGAATTTTCGCAGAACCGGACTTTGTATCCACCGGACTTAACCTTGCTGTCGGCGACGAAGAGACCGCGACGAGTCGCGATCGTCGTCATGATCCTGCTTGCAATCCCTGCACTGTGCGCGTGGGTTTTTCTGAGGCGATCGGGAATGCAGCAGGTGGCGATGACCGTGTATGTCTTCTTGGCGATTTACGGATTTGAGTTTGTGAGGTGGGTCTGCCTTCGTCGAATAGTTCGGCAGGTTGATCAGCACTCAGGGCAAGTCTGCACACGCTGCATCTATCCGATCGACGAATCAATGGACATCTGCCCGGAGTGCGGCAAAGTCGAAACAGCAGCGTTTGCACGTCGCGATTGGCTCACAACAGGATTGTGGTTTCCCCGCCTGCCGCTCACGCCAATCGCGGTTGCCACTTCTTCGTGACCCAACCCATGACCGCGCCGAAAATCAGATGCGCGGTGAGCGTGACAACCACAAAGGTTGTCGTCAGGTGAATGCTAAAGAATTTTGTGTACGGGCTGAAGAGCATTCCGGCTTCGAGGACTGTCGCCATGATGACGCCGGCGATGACTGTGAACGCGATGCCGCGGCGGGAGGTGTCGCCGATGAGCGCGATGAACATGATGCCGAAAGTCATGCCGTTGGAAAAGTGATACGCCCAACCGAGCATGTGCGTGCCGAGCGAGTACGACTCCTGCTCGAGCGGCTGACCTAGCAGCATTGCGCCGAAGCGCGGGAAGACCTTGAAGAGGTTCATCTCGGGAACGACGGCTTCGAGGCCCCAGGCGTTTGAGAACACAAACGGAAGTCGGAAGATGTCGTACGCGACCGCAGCGATAAACCCCGCGGTAGCGCCGATGATGAGAGCGCGAGCCAGCGAGCCGGCATGCGGCGGAACGGACTTCATGGGTGACGTGCCGCCAGTGGGGGAAGTGCGCGAGGCACGCCATTCCTCCCAGTCGATCAATCCGAGAGCGACGAGAGCGATCGAAGCGGGGATCATGATCCACAGAGCGAAGTTTCGCATCGACATGATGCCGTAGAACTCAGAGAGCAGGCACCAGATCGAGGTCGCGGAAAGAAAGAAGACGAGCACGCGACCGGAAGGGGTCCAGCGCAGGATGCTCGGGAGCAGGCTGTTCGAATTGCTGATCATGCGCGAGAATGTACACAACTGCGGTGCATTTGTTCGGACTTCATGCAGCCTGAGCCGGGCGGGTAGCCGGGCTGGCAGGTACGCGGATTGAAGGGGCGCTGCCTAGTATTTGGTCTTCGGTTGGTCAACCGGAGACGTGCCGCCGCGGTGTTCGCGGATGGCCGGCAAGTTCAGCAGGACGCCGAACGCCCCCGTTCCTCTCTGCGAGAGGGGGCAGACCGAGATCCGGATTCCGCTCAATTGCGGAAATGGATCGCGGTTGCGGTGCCGACGCGTGTGTTCGACCGACGCAGCGCGTGGTAACCATCGAGGAACCAAGAGAAAAACATGATTGATGAAAATTTGATCGCATCGCTCAAAGTGGCTGATTCGGAAGCGGAAGCTTTGTTCCGCGAGGCATACGGCGCTAAGGCGCCAGTGGGCCAGACCGGCTACATGGACTCGTTCCTGAGCGACCAGATCGAAGGCCTGACCGCCGGCAAGCTGATCAAGGGCAAGGTCATCGGCTTCGCCGGTGACGACGTCGTGATCGAAGTGGGCTTGAAGAGCGAAGGCCTCGTCCCCAAGATCGAGTTCGAGAATCTTGAGACCCTCAAGATCGGCGACACCTTCGAGGTGCTGCTTGAGAACCTTGAGGGCGAAGGCGGACTGATCGAACTGAGCAAGCGCAAGGCCGATCGCATGATGGCCTGGCAGAAGCTGCTCGACACGACCAAGGAAGGAGACGTTGTTGAAGGTCTCGTCACCCGCAAGATCAAGGGCGGCCTGCTCGTTGATATCGGCGGCGTGAACGTGTTCCTCCCCGCTTCGCAGGTTGATGTGCGCCGTCCGGGCGATGTGGGTGACTACATCGGCCGCAAGGTTCGCGCGAGCATCCTCAAGATTGATACCGAGCGTCGGAACATCGTGATCAGCCGCCGCAAGCTGATCGAAGAAGAGCGCGACCAGGCGAAGAAGCGCCTCATGGACACGCTCAAGGAAGGCGACATCATCAGCGGCGAGGTCAAGAACATCGCCGACTTCGGTGCGTTCGTTGACCTGGGCGGCATTGATGGTCTGCTGCACATCACCGACATGAGCTGGGGCCGCATCAACCACCCGAGCGAGATGGTGAAGGTCGGCCAGAAGGTCGAAGTGAAGATTCTCAATATCGACCGCGAGAAGGAGAAGATCGCGCTGGGCATGAAGCAGCGCGAGGCTTCGCCGTGGGAAGAAATCGAGAAGAAGTACCCGGTTAACAGCCGCATCAAGGGCGCGGTCGTCAACCTCATGTCGTACGGCGCGTTCGTGCGGCTTGAGGACGGCATCGAAGGCCTTGTCCACATCTCCGAAATGTCGTGGACCCGCCGGATCAACCATCCGAGCGAGATCGTGGCACCGAACCAGGAAGTCGAAGTCGTTGTCCTCGAGATCAACAAGGACAAGCAGGAAATCAGCCTCGGCATGAAGCAGACCGAGGTGAACCCCTGGGAGCTCGTGGGCGAGAAGTATCCCGCCGGCACCATCATCGAGGGCAAGGTCCGCAACCTCGCCAACTACGGCGCGTTCGTCGAGATCGAGCCGGGCATCGATGGCCTGCTCCACATCAGCGACATGTCGTGGACCAAGAAGGTCACGCATCCGAACGAAGTGCTCAAGAAGGGCGACTCGGTCAAGTGCGTGGTGCTCGAAGTCGACCGCGACAAGCAGCGCGTTGGCCTCGGTATGAAGCAGTTGACCGAAGATCCGTGGCTCACCGCCATTCCCGAGCACTACAAGCCGGGCATGGTCGTGCGTGGCAAGGTCACGAAGATCACCAACTTCGGCGTGTTCGTTGAACTCGAGTCCGACCTCGAAGGCCTCCTCCACATCTCCGAGCTCGCCGACCACAAGGTCGAGAACCCGCAGGACGTGGTTAAGGCTGGAGACGAGGTGGATGTCAAGATCCTCCGCGTCGACAAGGCTGACCGCAAGATCGGCCTCTCGCTCAAGCGCGCTCAGTGGGGCGATACCACGGGCGGCGCCGAAGCCGAGGGCGGCGAAACGGCCAAGAAGGCCAGCAAGAAGGATTCTCCGACCCGCGGCGGAATGGACAGCCACGACGCCATGGGCACGGACAAGATCAAGTTCCAGTAAGCCCTGTCATGCCCCTCCGGGCGCGAGAATGAGCTGCTGCGAAATCTTGTGATTGCAAAAACCTCAAGCCCCGGTCGAGAGACCGGGGCTTTTCACTTGTCGCACATTGAAAAAGCGAGCAACACCGAGCGTGCGACGGAGGTAAAGTCACTGTGCGGCGCGAAGCGCTCGGCACGGCAACGAAGCGGGGTTTCTGAGTGCGGCTGGTTTTGGGCGGGGTGGCCCGGACCTGCTGGGCTCAGCACATCGCGAGGAAGCTGAGGATGAACAGAAGCGAGATCTTGCGGCGGCTGTCGGTCATGGAAAGAAGAAGCTTCATGTCTGGGTTTCCTTACTCGTTTTTAGATGTGCGGGCCGCGTTGTCGTGGCTCGTAGTGCTCTTGATGCAACCGGTGTGCCGAATCCTTGCAACGCCGGGCTCTGCACAGCTTCGGGGCAAGGAGCGGGCTTTTCTCGGAACTTGGTGGTTCTCGGGCGCGGACCATGAGCGCTTGTTGCATCCCGGCAACGTTCACTGTTCGCAACGCACGACGAACCCACTCAGCCTCGCTGGAAGTCTGATAACACTGCTGGCGCCTGGTCTACCTGTCTTCGCTCAGGACACGCTGCCCAAGCACCCTGATGGTGAAGAGCGAAAGGTCGCGGAGATCTCACAGGACCTGCTGCGGGCTCCCGAACCGAAGCTGATGATGGGTGGGTTTGCCGCGCTGCGGAAATGGATCGATACCTGGGAAGTTCTGCCGAACGACGAAACCAAAACGCTCGGGAATTCCAGCGGCGCAATTTGCCTGACACTTCGATACGGCGGCCGAATCGTCGGGCGGAGCGTCGAAGTTGGAGGGCCGGATGCGCTCGATCGCGCGGCGCGAAATGCGATGAGAGATGCCGCGGGATTTTTCGGAGAAAAAGGCAAACCGAAGAACGCGGCACGGATTGCGATTTCACTTGAAGCCGCCGGCGCACTCATTCCGTACCAGCCGTCGAGTTACGACGACACCGATCTCGAAATTCCCGACGGCATCGATGGCGTGGGAGCGCGTGCGGGCGAGGGAGATCGTCAGCGCTTGCGCGTCGTGTTCCCTTCGATGATGCTCACGTTCGGTCACGGCGCAGAGCGCACCGTTGGCTCTGGAGGCCAATCTCCGGGCGATGCGCTTGCTGTGTGCGCTGCGAATGTGCTCGAAGACCCGGCAGTCGGAATTCGAAGCGATGCCGCGAGCGATCCGGTGAAGCTGATGAAGGACCGCAAGGTGACCTTCTACCGCTTCGAAGTGACGCAGCTCGCGCAGATTTCTCCCGCCGAAGCGCCGGTCTTCCTTTACCGGCAGGGCAAGGTCTTCCAGGAGCGAGATGTCAATGTCGCAGCGATGAAGACATGGGCCGATGGCCTCGCGGCACACCTGCTCTCACGCGTGAGCATTCACGAAAAGGGCGCTCTGGTCAGCGGCCTATATTCGCCGGTTTCCGGTGCATGCGTGCCACGCGCTGAGATCGCCGAGCAGGCACTGATCGGGTTAGCGCTCGCCCGTGCCGCTCAAAGCGGCGTACTGACTGCAGACGCAGCGGCAAAGTCTCTCGACGCCGCCCGAGCAATCGTCCGCGATTTGTCGACTCCGGACAGCGAGAAGCGGAAAATCGAGACGTCACCGATCGCCTCGGCGGCATTGCTGCTCACGGTTCAGATGCTGGCGGTCGACGCTCCCGAAGCGCAGGCGGCGCTCGCGGCCGCACGCCGGGAAGTGCGTGCCGTGCTGGAAGGTCCGGTTCGTTCTCCGTCGGTTTCTGCGCTTGCGGCCTGGGCCGCGGCTGGTGTCGAAGGGAAGCCCGAACTGCTGGCGGCCGCCAAGAACGCTGTGCCGGCAATTTTCCGATCCGCTCCCGTGGAAAAGCTTGCGGCGGCCATGCCGTGGATTGTGATGGCGGCGCGCAGCGTGGAGCCGACGGGCGAGATCACATCGGCTGCTGTGCTGGATCAGTGGCGCGACCTTGTGTTCAAATTCGTAATGCGCCCTCAGGACGCGGGGGCCGACGGTGAAGATCTTGTTGGCGGCCTGGTATTCACGGGCTCGAAAGCTCCATTGCCCTCGGCCCAGAGCCTTCGCGTGATCGCAGGTCTTGCTGCGATGCTCAACGACGACCGTCTCACTCCGCCGGCGGATCACGCCAAGGAGATCGCACGCCTGGTCCCGAGCCTGCGTTTCGTGCGCCAATTGATGGGCGACGAATACAACGGGACCATGTTTGTTGATCCGCTCCGGGCAGAGTGGGGAGTGCGGAATTCGATGTGGGATCAACGCATGAGCGGGGAAGCAAGCGCCCTTGCTCTCATCACGTTGTGCGAAGCCGTCGAGGGTGCCCAGCACGGAAAGTGATGCGTTGCGCAAGGTTCGAGCCGGGTAGGAACCCACCCTCGAACAAACTTGAAAAATGGCTTGACTCTCGCGTCGAAACTTGGCCTCGAAAAACCCGCAAAAACCTCTGGAAATTATGGGGTTTTCTTGCCCTTTCCAAAGAGAATTCCTCGGGGTTTTTGACTAGAATACACGCTGGGTCTTAGCCCGCCATTTCAAGCGGGTTTCAGGGATGATGGCGCTCCCGATTTTCAATCTGGATCGCCCCTCTCGGAGGTACGGATGACCGACAATCTGAATGCAACACGCGGCCCCGACGGAGACTTGCCGGGAGGTGGCGGGGGCGACGGGAGAGGCACTCCAGCGCTCACCGGCGACGGTGCGGGCACGCCCGGAGGCCGCATCCTCGATCTCGACATCCAGCGTGAGCTGCAGGATTCGTATCTCACCTACGCGATGAGCACGATCATGGACCGGGCCTTGCCCGACGTCCGCGACGGTCTCAAGCCCTCTCAGCGGCGCATTCTCGTCGCGATGAACGATCTCAAGTTGCGTCCCGGCCGCAAGCACCTCAAGTGCGCCAAGATCGCCGGCAACACCTCGGGCGACTATCACCCGCACGGCGAAGCGGTTGTTTACCCGACACTCGTCGGTATGGCCCAGAAGTGGCGCATGCGTGTGCCGCTCATCGATCCGCAGGGCAACTTCGGCTCGATCAACGGCGATCCGCCCGCGGCCATGCGATACACCGAAGCCCGCATGATGCATGCCGCCGTCGACATGCTCGCGGACATCGATTACGACACGGTCGATTTCCAGCCGAACTACGACGATCGCTTGCTCGAGCCCAAGGTTCTTCCGGGCAAATTCCCGCAGCTTCTTATCAACGGCGGCATCGGCATCGCCGTCGGCATGGCCACCAGCCTGCCCCCGCAGAACCCGCTGGAAGTCTTCGATTCGATCATCCGCGTACTCGAAAATCCGAAGATCACCTTGATGGAGATCATGCAGGATGTCACCGATGCATCGGGCAAGATCGTCCGTGCGGGCATGAAGGGCCCCGATTTCCCGACCGGCGGCACAATCCTCGGCCGGCGTGGAATCCTTGAGGCGTATGCATCGGGTCGCGGTCGCATCACAGTTCGCGGAACCTGCCGCATCGAGAGCATGGGCGCGGAGGGCAGCAAGAGCGAACGCCACCAGATCGTCATTGATGAAATCCCGTACAACAGTTCGCAGGAACTGCTGCTGAAGAAGATCGTCGAAGCTGTTGAAGAGGATCGCATTCCCGATGTGTCGGACGTTCGCGACGAATCCGGCCGCGAAGCCGCAACCCGCATCGTGATCGAACTGAAGCGCGGCGCCGACCCTCGCGTGGTCGAAAAGCAGCTCTACGAATTCACCAGCCTCCAGGACACATTCAGCATCATGAACATCGCGCTGGTGAATCGCCAGCCGCGCACGCTGGGACTTCGCGAACTGCTCGATCTCTACATCGAGCATCGACGCGATGTGATCCGTCGCCGCACGAGCTTCCTGCTCCGCCAGGCTAAGAAGAAGGCCCACGAGTTGGAAGGCCTGATCTACGCGGTCTGCGACATCGACGAAGTGATCCGCATCATCCGTTCCAGCCGCACGCGTGAAGAAGCGATCCAGAAGTTGATGGATCGGCGGTTCCAGATTCCCGCGACGCACCCGTACGCACCAAAGCTCCCGGAGCGGCTCAAGAAGATGCTGCGTGCCGCGGACCCGGTGGGCGGAGTGCTGCTCTCTCGCTTGCAGGCGGATGCGATCGGCGCTCTGCGGCTGATCCAGCTCGTCGGCCTCGAGATCGAAAAGCTCGTCAACGAGTACAACCAGCTCGTCAAGGAAATCGAGGAGTACGAATCCATCCTCGCCAGCGAGACCAAGGTCCGCGGCATGATCAAAGACGACTGCGAAGAGATGCGGGCCCGTTACGGCCTCGGCAAGCTCGCAGAGCGCCGCACGACGATCGACGAGACCGAAACCGATATCACGATCGCCGAACTGATCGCGAAGGAAGATGTCGCGATCACGATCAGCCATCAGGGCTATGTGAAGCGGGTTCCGCTCGACACCTACCGCACGCAAGGCCGAGGCGGCAAGGGCATCCGCGCCGGCGACGCCAAGGACGAAGATTTTATCGAGCACGTCTTCGTCGCGGGAACGCACGATGACCTGCTCTGCTTCACCAATACTGGCCGCATCTTCAAGATGAAGGTGTACGAAGTCCCCGAAATGAATCGCACGAGCAAGGGCCGCGCGATCATCAACTTGCTCGAACTGCGCGAGGGCGAAAAAACCCGCGCGTATCTGGCGATCAAGGACTTCGAGTCCGGCAGCAACTTCCTCACGTTCTGCTCAAAGGCGGGCATCGTGAAGCGCACCGCGCTCAAGGATTACCAGAACGTCAACCGATCCGGCATCATCGCCGTCGGCCTCAAGGAAGGCGATTCGCTTCTCGACGTCGTTCTCACCGGCGGCACCGACGACATCATGCTCGTCACTGCATCCGGCATGGCCATCCGCTTCCCCGAAGAAGACGCCCGCCTCATGGGTCGCTCCGCGGCCGGCGTGAAGGGCATCGAACTCGATGACACCGATGAAGTCGTGGGTGTTGTCCAGATCCCGATGAAGAAGGACGCCGACGGCGACCCGATCACGGTCGATCCGAGCATCTCGCTCCTCACGATTTCCGAAAACGGCTACGGCAAGCGAACGCTCGTCGACGAGTACCGTGTCCAACCCGAAGAGGGGAAGGCTCGCAGCCAATCCCGAGGCGGCAAGGGCCGCGCCGACATCAAGGCGACCGACCGCAACGGCCGCTCAGTCTCCGCGCTCGGTGTTAAGGAAGGCGATGATGTCGTCGTTGTTTCCAAGGGTGGCCAGCTTGTCCGCGTGAAGGCCGGCAAGATCAGCCAGATCGGCCGCGGCACGCAGGGCGTGCGCGTCGTCAGCCTGCACGAAGGCGACAAGGTGATCTCCGCCGCACGAATCGATGAGAGCATTGCAGGCGATGGCAATGGCGACGCAAGCGGTGAGGCGCAGCCCGGCGACGAATCCCCGCCGGCCGATCCCCCTGCGAAGTAGCAAGTCGGGGTAATGTCATCTGGTACGCTCTTCCCGGCAACACAAGCCCGGGGAGACTGCCGCATGGACTTTGAAAGGCTTCTCAGTCGGGCAATCGAGATGGGGGCGTCGGACGTGCATCTGCAGGCCGATGCGCCGCCCATGTTGCGTCTGGGAAACAGCATTCGCCACGTCGAAGGTCCTCCGCTCACCGAGCAGGAAATGCAGACGTTTCTCGGTTCCATCGTCCCCAGTCACCTTGCCGACGACCTTGCCGGTTCCGCTGCCCGAGGACTCGACTTCTCATACGCAATGCCCTCAGGCGGCCGCTTTCGTTGCAGCGCATTCCGTACCCGGGGCCGCTTCGGGATCACGATGCGCATCATCCGCACGACGATTCCCTCCATCGATGCGCTCAAACTGCCCAAAGTGGTGCACGACATCGCACTCTCCCGGCGCGGATTGACGCTCGTCACCGGGACAACCGGCAGCGGCAAGAGCACGACTCTCGCCGCCATGATCGACCTGATCAACGAAAGCTTCCGCACGAAGGTCATCACCGTCGAAGACCCGATTGAATACCTACACACCAACAAGAAGGCTCTGGTCTCGCAGATCGAAGTAGGTTCCGACACCACGTCGTTCGATCAGGCCTTGCGTCAGGCGCTCCGTCAGGACCCGGATGTCATTCTCGTCGGAGAGCTGCGCGACGTCGAGACACTCCGCACCGCACTTCGGGCCGCGGACACCGGACACCAGGTCTTCTCCACAGTTCACAGCGCCAACGCCCCGCAGACGATCGAACGCATCATCGCGATGTTCCCGGTCAACGAGCACAAACTCCTGCTCGCCCAACTCGCAAACTCGATTGAAGCGATCATCTCTCAGAGACTCATCACGACGCGGGACGAAAAACGCCGTCCAGCGATCGAAATTCTCCGGGGCGGACCGGTCACCGCAAAATACATCTTGGACGGGAAGATTTCCGAGCTCTCCAACTACCTCCAAATGGGCGAGGCGGGAATGCAGAGTTTCGACCAGCATATTCTGGCGATGCACGCCACCGAAGAGATCAGCGGAACCGAAGCAATGCGGTTCGCCTCCAGCCCTGAGGCCATGGCCATGGGGCTTCGTGGCATCAAACGCACCGCTGGTATCTCCTGATCACGCGCAGCAGTTCCGACAGATCGCCGAGGAGCCTTATGCCCGAATCGTCTCCAGTGTTGCTCGAAAAACTTCCCGGCGTGGTTGTCGTTCGGGTCATCGCCGAAACGATCAACGAAACGAATCTGTCGGCAGTACGGAGCGCCGTGGCCGCGGCGGGGGATCAGTCACCGGGCGATGCGGTGGCGATGGACATGACGAAAGTCGCGTTCATGCCCAGTGTTTCGCTGGGTGGTCTCATCCAGTTGAGCCAGCTTTTCAAGGCCCGCAAGCAACGGTTCTTCCTGGTCGGCCTCCAGCCCGTCGTGCGTGAGATGCTCGTGCTCACCAGACTTGACCGGGTTTTTGAGATCCGCGCAGATCTGTCCGAGTTTGAGGTTGGAGGCCCATAACCCCGATTCGGGCACATGCGCATCCGCAAGTCCGCGGAAGGGGTTTGCTAGAATCCGGCATGTCCAATGAATGGTCAGAATCCATCGTGATCGCGGACCTCGCCGATGAGCCCGTGCTGTCGGAAGAGCTCTCCTCGATCGGCGATCGACTGAGCGCCAAGGGTGCCGTGGTCCCGAGCGTGGTGCTCAATTTTTCGAACGTGACGTACGTCAACAGCTCGAATCTCGCGGCACTGCTCAAGATCCGCAAGCTGCTCAGCGAGAAGAAGCGGGGCCTGCGTTTGTGCTCACTCTCGGAAGATGTGCAGTCGGTCATGACGGTCACCGGGCTCGACAAGATCTTCCGCTTCGCGCCCGATCCGATGACGGCGCTCGCAGCGCTCCAGATCGAAGACGAAAACCGGGCCTAGAGCAGCGTCAAACGCCGAATGTGGCCGGAATTCCTCGAACGTCGCGGCCTGGCGCGGAGCAAGTCTGTAGGACGGGTGGTTTCGTTCGCGGAGAGTCGTTGTGATCGGAGCAGACGTGATCGAAGCAATCGGCGAAATCGCGCGTGAAGACGTCCAGGCGGCAGTTCCTCCGCCGATCGCAGAATTGCGTGCCCTCAAGAAGATCTATTATAAACCCGACGGCAGCATCATGGTCGAAGCCCTGCGGGGAATTGACGTCACAATCCGCCGCGGCGAATACGTCGCCATCATGGGCGCCAGCGGCAGCGGCAAGAGCACGCTCATGAACATCCTGGGATGCCTCGATCGGCCGACACAGGGCGAGTACCTGCTCGACGGCAAGGGCATTACCTCGATGGGTGACGAGGAACTCTCGATCTACCGGGGCCGCAAAATCGGGTTCGTCTTCCAGGCCTTCAACCTGATCCCGCAGCTCACCGTGGAAGCCAACGTCGAAGTGCCGCTGTTTTATCAGGGGATTCCGCCCAAAGAACGGCGCAAGCAGGCGATCGCGGCCCTTGAACTGGTCGCTTTGGCCGATCGACTGGGCCACCGACCCCGTGAGCTCTCGGGCGGACAGCAGCAGCGAGTGGCCATCGCCCGCGCGCTCGTGACCAAGCCCGCGATCCTGATGGCCGACGAGCCGACCGGAAACCTCGACAGCAAGACCGGGCAGGCGATCCTCAAGACCTTCGAAGACCTTCACAAGATCGGCATGACCATCATCATGGTTACGCACGACGACAGCATCGCCAAACGCTGCAAGCGCGTCGTGCGGCTGGCGGACGGATTGGTGTGCGAAGACCGCCTGGTTGAAAACCGGATCACCGAGTCCGCGGCGTAATTTTCCCGATCAGCGCAGCTCGACCGACCAGTATGCGTTATCGAGGAACGTCTTCCACGACGCGTACTTCTCGTGACCGAGGCGCAGAGCGATCAGCGGATTGCGCTTCGGGCGCTCCGGCTTCTTGATCAGTTTCATTCGCGCTTCGTCGGGCGTGCGTCCGCCCTTCTTCGCGTTGCACTTGATGCACGCGCAGACGAGATTCTCCCACGAATCCATGCCGCCTTGCGTGCGGGGCTTCACGTGATCGAGCGAGAGGTCAGCAGTGGGGAAGTGGCGCCCGCAGTACTGACAGGTGTTGCGATCGCGCGCGAACAGATTGCGACGGTTCAGTTTCACCGTCTGCTCGGGAAGGCGGTCGTAACCAAGCAACCGGATAATCCGCGGCACGGCAATCTCAAATCGCACCGTGCGCACCCAGTCATGCTCGGCATGTTCAAAACGCGTCCGAAGCGCCGCAACATCCGTCCAGCTCTCAAAGTCGTAGTTGACGTACTTCGGTCCCTCGTTGCCGGACTCGACGTGAATGACTTCCGCGATGTTCCGTGAGAGCAGACAGAACGCCCGACGCGCCGAGACGACGCGCACCGCGACGTAGAGCTTGTTGAGCACCAGCACTTTGGCGTTCAAGCCTTCTGCCGCAAGTACCCCTCCGCCCATCCCACCGATGTTGAATCGGCCACCGGCGGACGCAAGGGTCGCAAGGTCGATATCGCCGTCGACATCGAGGATTGGCGCCTCATCGGGATGTGCCGCGGATTGGGAAACGGGTCGCGACTGCTTCGAACCTCGGTCATGCGAGGGTCGTCTGCGATCGTCCTTGGAGTGATGATGCGGCATACCCGATCTCTCTCCTGAGCCCAACGTCGATAAGCGACGCAGAACCCATCGGCCCTGTCCGCTATTCGGGTTGCCCCGGATACGGGAGATGCCGACGCGAGATTGTACGGTCTATTCGTCTGCGAGGGTCGGAGGACCTGTAACGGGTGGCATTTCGCCTTCGCTCACCCGCCCTCGGCTCGGGGCCAAGGCCCTGTACGCTGCAGTCTCGCCGCGAGTGAACCCCACCAGCTCCTGCGGAAAGCCGTTCAGGCTTTGCGACGTTTGCCGGAGGTGCTTGGTGCCGCAGGGGCAGCGGGCGGTGCTGGAGCCGGTCCGATTGCCGCGAAAAACTGATCGCACGCCTTGGCGAGGTCAAAATCCTTCGTCGTGATTCCGCCCGCGTCGTGGGTGCTCAGGGTGAGCGTCACTTTGTTGTATCGAATCAAGATGTCGGGGTGGTGCCGATTGCGTTCTGCCGCTTGCGCGACCTGATCGACAAAGCTCATCGCTTTCACGAAATCTGAAAACTGGTACGTCCGCTGAATCGCGTCGCCGGATTCTCCCCACTCCGGCACGGCCAAGAGCGCCGTCTCGATCTGCGCTTCTGTGAGCTTGAGCATCGATCTCTCCACGCGCCCGCGGTCCTTCGCGGGCATCACAGCGAGTGTACCGTGAACGCGTGAGCGAACGCGCCGAGGCCAACGTGAAGCATTCCCAACCCGGTGAGGGCCCCTTCCTGGATCCGGCGAACCGAACGCATCCCGTGCAACGGACACGACTTGCGCCATCTCCCACCGGGGCGCTTCATCTGGGGAATGCTCGCACGTTCCTGATCAACTGGGCACTCGCCAAACAGCGGGGTTGGCGCATCCTGCTCCGGATCGAAGATCTGGATACGCCCCGCGTGAAGCCGGGAGTGACCGACGCTTTGCAACGGACTCTTGAAGCGCTCGGGCTGCAGTGGGACGAAGGGCCGATCGTGCAGAGTGCAGACCTCAAGCCGTATCGCGAGGCGATGCGCATGCTCGCGTCCCGCGGACTTGTGTATCCGTCCGTCGAGAGTCGAGGAGAAATCGATGACGCCGCGGCAGGTGCGCTTTCCGCACCGCAAGAAGGTGCACGCGAATCCGTCTTTCCTGCATCTCGTCGTCCCGCAACGATGCCCACGCTTTTCGAGCCCGGCAGTGCCGACGCAAACTGGCGATTCGCTGCCCCAGCAGGCATCGTGGAATTCAATGACGGATTCGCCGGAGCGCAGCGACACAACCCCGCACAAACAATCGGGGACTTCGTCGTCTGGACCAAACGCGATCAACCGTCGTATCAACTGGCCGTCGTGGTGGACGACGCCCGCCAGGGCATCACGCAAATCGTTCGTGGGAACGATCTCCTCGATTCCGCGGCACGGCAGATGCAACTGATGAAGCCGTTGGGAATCGCGCCGATACCGGCCTATTTCCATCTCCCCCTCGTTCGAGGCGAAGATGGCAAGCGTCTCGCAAAACGGCACGGTGATACGCGGGTTGATTCATATCTCGCGGCGGGTGTGAGCGTGAAGAGGATCATTGCTCTGCTCGCTCGCTGGTCGGGAATTTCCTGCGTCGCCGATGAAATGACCGCCGAAGAATTCGCTCGCGCCTTCGACCTTTCACGCCTGCCCGCGGAAGATGTAGTCTTTACGATGCAGGACGATCAGTGGCTCCGAACCAGGCATTCCTCCGCCAAGCCGACATGAACAAAACATCCACAATGAATCGAATCACCACGATCGCGGGCACCGTGCTCATCGTCGGCGCGCTCAGTGCCGTGCCGGGCTGCGAGGAGCCCTACGCCTCAACAGAAAAGACGACGCGCGCCAACATCGGGGGCAAAGTCTTCACACTCGAAATCGTTGCGGATCAGGACAGCCGCATCAAAGGACTTTCCGGGCGAACCTCGATCGCCGACGACGGCGGGATGCTCTTCGTGTTTCCGGACTCTCAGGTCGGAAACCATGAATTCATCATGCGCGATTGCACGATTCCGATCGACATCATTTTCCTTGATCGCTCCAGGCGAGTCACCGCCACGCACGCTATGAAAGTAGAAGATCCAAAGCGCGAGAACGAAAACGCGATGACTTACGAGAATCGCCTGAAGCGTTATCCCAGCCGCTTTGATTCGCAGTACGCCATTGAGCTCCAGGGCGGCATGCTCGAAAAGCTTGCGATCAAGCCCGGCGAGCTCATCAACATCGACCCAAATCTCGCCGCCAAAGCGAAGTAACGTCAATGTAGCTTCGCCTCTCCACCCCCGATCAAGCGTCCCCTGCCGCTGGTCGATGAAAAACCCACTGGGCGCGGGACGTTCGGCAAGGGCCGAGAATTCGCGCGAGGGGAAGCTCCGTTGGGTGTGGCCACGATCGCATTTTGTGCCGGTCGAGAAGCGGGAGTGGCCGCGGCACGCTGGCTTGCGCCCATCCTCGCCGAATGGCCCGGACGGGACGTGCCCGACGCCGAACGCCTCGACCTCGATCAACTCCTCGAAGAGGGATCGCCCCACGCCGCCGCGCTTGCTGCGTATTCGTGTCTGCTCGTCGTTCTCCGGGGCGACGAGGAAACCGCGGCACTCGCGAAGTTTTTTGATTGCCTCCAAGGCCAGAGTCTTCCTGCTGTCGTCATCACGCCCCGCGAGAACGCGATCCGAAGCCTTGTTCACAAGGACGGCGTGATTGTTCTGAATGGACGCGAGAACACCGGACGCATCGCGTCCATGCTCTTCGCACTGGCCGAACGCCAGACCCTCGTCGAACAACTCGCGCGTGAAGTTCGCTCCGGCAGCGGCATGGACCGAGGCATCCGGGGCGAGATGGATCGACTGCACGAAGAACTCCATCTTGCCGCGACTGTCCAGCGAGAGCTCCTTCCTCAGAAACTCCCCGAAGACGACGAAATCGAGTTCGCGTCGCTCTATCACCCCGCGACATACGTGAGCGGCGATCTCTTCGACGCCCGCGCTATCGACGAGAATCGCGTCGCGTTCTTCATCGCCGACGCAGTGGGACATGGCGTCCCCGCCGCGCTCATCACCATGATGCTCTCGCGAGCGCTCTTGAACGAACTGGCGATCGGCGCCGCATCTGGCGGAGACATCAACCCCGCAAAGTGCCTTTCGGGTTTAAACAAAGAGCTCTGTCACCATGCCGCGGGCAACTACCGCTTCGCCACCGCCGTTTGCGGCGTGCTCGACAAACGAGATTTCTCCATCCGCCTCGCCGGCGCCGGTCACCCCCCCAGCCTGCTTTTACACGCCGGCGAAATGCGCTATCTCGAAAGCCAGGGCCCGCTCCTCGGCGTCTTCGCCGAAGCTGAGTACACCGACGAAACAGTGATTCTTGTTCCCGGCGCGACACTCTTGCTCTACACAGACGGATTTGAACTTGCTTTTCCAGCGGCGGACGAGCCCATAAAGGACCGTCGCGTCGCTCCCCGCGAGTATCTCAAGCACATGGGCCTGCTCGATTCAGCAAGTGAAGTGGGAGTCCGCGAAGGAATGGAACGCCTCGCCCAAGCCATCGCCGGCCAGGAAGGCTCGCTCCATCAACGCGACGACGTCACCGCCCTCGCAATTCGCCGCCTCCACGCCGCGCAAATCCGCAAAGCCGCCTGATGCCGAGAGCAAAGGTACTTCAGACGCATAGATCTCCGATGCGGTCGTTCAGGCATCCCTGCACCTGCCGTACGAACCCGAGCGAAGCGAAGGGCCAAGATTGGGAAGTTTCGGAGTTTGCCGTACCAACGGGAGCAAGAGAGTCCCTCGCTGCGCTTCGGGTTCGTTGGGTACGTCGCCGGTTATTCGAAAGCGCAGGGCGGGTTCGCGGGCGTTAAGGGCTCGGTGCAGGCTTTGGAGTCTTCGGAAACGTGCCGTACGAACCCGAGCGAAGCGAAGGGCGCGGTTGCAAACAATCTCGCAGATGCACGCCTCAATCCCCGCGACATCGGAAGGCGAACCGCTCGACCGCTAATGCCTGAAATGCCGCAGCCCGGTCGTGATGCACGCCACGCCGCGCTTCTCGCACAGGTCAAACGTTTCCTGATCCCGCTTGCTGCCGCCGGGATGCACGATCATCCCAATTCCCGCATCGATCAGAATCTGTGGCCCATCCGGGAACGGGAAGAACGCGTCGCTGAACGCAACCGCTCCCTTGGCAAGATCTCCAGCCTTCTGCACCGCAAGGCGGCACGAAGTCAGGCGATCCATCTGCCCCGCACCCGCGCCGAACAAACGCGTCACGCCGGTCTTCGGATCGACGCCGCCGATCGCGACCGCATTGCTTGCGACCGCCCGCGTGACCACTTCCATGAATTGCGCGACCTTGATCTTGTCGGCGCGCGGCTCCGGGCCCGCTTTGCGTGCGAATTCCGTCGGTGCTGCCAGCAGCGAATCTCGCGTCTGCACGAGCAATCCGCCCGGAATCGACCGCTGCTCGAACTCGCCGCTCTTGGGCTGTTCGATCGGCCCGACTTCCAGAATCCGCATGTTGAACCAGCGCTTCTTGAGCGCTTCGACCGCTTCGGGTGCGAAGGACGGAGCGATCAGAACTTCGGCGAACGTGTCATCGCGGCAAAGCCTCTCCGCCGTTTTCAGGTCAACCGGAGCAGAAATCGCGATGATCCCCCCGTACGCCGCGAGCGGATCGCCCGCGATCGCGTTCTCGAGCGCATCGAACGCGGACTTCGCGATCGCACATCCGCACGGATTCGCGTGCTTGATCACCGCAGCGCCCACCATGTCCGGCGCGATGATCTTGAGTGAACGGACCAGCTCGAGCGCACTCGCTGCGTCCGCGATGTTGTTGTACCCCAGTTCCTTGCCGTGCAATTGCTTCGCCCGCGGAATGCTCGCGCTCGGACCACCCGCAGTGGCGTAGACCGCAGCGCTCTGGTGCGGGTTCTCGCCGTAGCGGAGTTCCTGCACCAGCGAGAATTCCTGCCGGAACTGCAACGGGAAGCGTGCCTTCTCGCCCTGCGAACTTGCGAGATAGTCCGCGATCGCGCCGTCGTACGCACTGGTCCGCTTGAACGCCGCCGCGGCCAGTTCACGCCGGAGCGAAAGGCTCGTCTTGCCGCCGAGCGAGTTCAAATCGTTCAGCACTGCTTCATACTGCTCGGGCGAAACAACAACCGTCACCCAATCGTGATTCTTCGAAGCCGAACGGATCATCGACGGCCCGCCGATGTCGATCTGCTCGATCGCTTCGTCGCGTTCGACACCTTGCGCCGCGATTGTCTTTTCAAACGGGTACAGATTCACGCATACCAGGTCGATGGGCGCGATGTCATGTTGGGCGAGCGCCGCCTGATGGCTCGGATCGTCGCGAACCGCCAGAAGCGCGCCGTGCACCTTTGGGTGCAGCGTCTTCACCCGGCCGTCCATCATCTCCGGAAACCCGGTCACCTGATCGATCGGCGTAACAGGGATGCCCGCCTTCTCCAGTGCCGCGGCGGTTCCCCCCGTCGAAATGATCTCGATATCTCGACGTGCCAGCGCACGCGCGAACTCAATCAGCCCGGTTTTATCTGAGACTGACACAATGGCCCGTCGGATGGTGACCAGGTCGTTCATCGCGAGCCTCCGTTTTCAAACATGTGACTTTTCGAAGATCAGGTGCGGGGAACAAACCGCACAACCACGCCGCCATCGCTGACGGTATAGAGATTGCCGTCTTCAAACTTGTCCGTGAGCATCATGACGGTCTGCGGCACAACGTACGAGCGGATGATGTCGCCCCGGTCTTTGTCCAGCAGCAGCACCAGCGAACCATTCCAGACCAGAAGGTTTCCGGCCCGGATTCCGATCACGGTGCCTTCGACAACGCGATTCGACCACAGCACCTTGCCGCTGGTCGCATCGACAGCTGACAAACCTTCGGTGCCGAGCTGGCTCCAAACGGTCTTGCCATCGGTGGAAGGCTGGCGCGACAGAGGCAAATCGCAGCGAATTCGCCATGCCACACCGCCGTCGGTTCGAATGCCCCAAAGCGATTGGTCGCGTCCCGCGGCGATCATCAGGCCCTGTGCCGCGATCGGGTCGGAATCGAGCCCGCCGAAGATCTCGCCCCGGCCGATGGGACGACCCGTCTTGGCGCTGAGGAACACGTACTGACCGGACTGCGAAATCGCCCCGACAACCGCGTCGCCGCCCTGCAGCGAATTGACCAGAACCGGCTTGTGATCGATGGCGCCCCGGAGCAAGAACGACCAGCCGCTCACACCCATGTCGGTACGGTGAGCAAGTACATGGCCGGTCGTCGTGCCGTAAATCGCCAGGTTCCCGAAGACAATCGGTGCGGTATTCACAACGCGGGAGTAACCCTGTCGTGCCTGCACGTCGCCATTGATCGCTGACAGGATGAACAGCTCGCTGTCCGACGAGGCCAGAATCTTGTCGCCTTCGCGATTAAGTCCGACAAAGCGCGTCAGAGGCGTGGCAAGCTCGTTCGCCCAGCGCATCGCGCCGTTGGAGGTTTCCAGCCCCGTCACCGTCGTACCGGTTTCGAGTCCGAGCACCAAGTCGCCGGCCGGAACGATCGTCTGCAACTTCTGGTGCTTGCCGATATAAGGGAACGCTGTCCAGTCGCGCCGGTAGCCCAACTCGAGGAAGTTGGAGTCGTTAATCGAGTAGCCCCCGATGGGAGGCGTTGCTGAGGAAGGCGACGCCTTCACGGCCGGCGCAGCCTCAGGAGACTTCGCCGTGCTCTTGTTCGCGCACGAAACCAGCGACACCGCGCTGGCAGCGAGCAGAAGGCGGAGAGCGGCAGAGGGAACAAACTGAAGATTCGCCATAGCGGGTCTTTCGGGTGGTCGCGAGATCGCTTCTTCTACCACATTTTGTCCCGCCGGGCACAGGGATGGAGTGCCGGAGCGGAAAAAGGCGTGGGGGCCATTGTTGGAGCGCAGGCGGCAGGGTGTCGAGCCCCGGAGCGCTTCCAGCCATCGATCAATCTCCGCAGATTTCGCGCTTCAGGTTGCGTTCGGGTCTGGACTTGCGGACACTTCTCTCATGTTCACCGGTATCGTGCAGGCCATCGGCCGTGTTTCAGGGCTCCACGCCCAAGCGCCGGGCTTGCGCATCGAAATCGATCCGCAGAGCTGGGGATTTCTGCCCGGCGAAGGCGATTCGATTTCCGTCGATGGGTGCTGCTTGACGGTGGTGGGGGTCGAACCCAAGTCGTGGAAATTCGATGCCGTCCCCGAGACGCTCGGAAAAACGACCCTCGGAAGTTGGAAGGTCGGCAAGAAAGTGAATCTGGAACATGCCGCGACGGCGGCGACTTTTTTGGGTGGCCACGTCGTTCAAGGGCATGTGGACGGGGTGGGGACCGTTTTGGAAGTGCGTCAAGGTGCGGACTGGCGAATCCGCATCCGGCCGGGCGACGGGCTGATGCAGTACATGGTTCCCAAAGGGTCGATCGCCTTGGCGGGTGTCTCGCTGACTCTTGCGGAAGTTTCGCCCAAGGAAGGGTGGGTCGAAGTTGCCCTGATCCCGGCGACCCTTGAAAAGACCAATCTCGCGGAATTGGCGACTGGCGACGGTGTCAATGTCGAAGCCGATTCAATGGCCAAGACGATGATCCATTGGCTCAAGAACTATGCCGCGAATAAATAGGGTGCGGCTACGGTACCTTTGGCGTTGATGAGGAGACGGATGCGGATCGTCGGAATAGACCCGGGGCTTCGAATCACCGGTTACGGCTGCATCGAAGTTGCCGACAGCGGACTCACGCTTATCGAGGCGGGCGTTTTTCGGCTTGGCAAGGCTCTCAGCAAAGGCGAACGCGACGAAGCCGAGTTTCGGTCCGGGGATGCCCACAGCATTTCTTCGCGATTGTCCGAACTGGATCGCGATTTCCGCGTGATGCTCGATCGTCTTCGGCCCGACGTTGTCGCGGTCGAGGCGCTCTTCGCTCATTACAAGCATCCCGCAACCGCGATCGTCATGGGTCACTCGCGCGGCATTCTTCTTCTCGCCATCCGTCAACTCGGCATGAGCCTGCTCGAGTTCAAGCCGACCATGGTCAAGAAATCCGTGACCGGAAACGGCCTTGCAAAAAAGCAGCAGGTACAGCTCGCAGTCCGGGCAATGCTCGGTCTTGCGGAAATTCCCGAACCACCGGATATGGCCGATGCGCTGGCCGTTGCCATCTGCGCTTCGCGACGCACCGATGCGGCGATGATCGCTTTGAGCTAAAGAGCGGCTCTTTCCCACATCCAGCGCGATAAAGTTCGCCATGCCAGAAGATCGCGAAAAGCTCGCGGCCCAAGTCCTGATCGTCGAAGACGAACCCGACCACGCCGAAGTCATGGCCGATGCGCTCCGCAAGCCCGGACACGTCTGCACGATCGTGAACGATGTTGCTCGCGCGCTCGAAGAACTCAAAGGCGGCGCGTTCGATGTCATCGTGACCGATCTCCGCATGCCCAATTCCGGCTCAAAGAACGGAGTCGCATCCGACGGTGCCGATGCGGGCTTGAAAGTACTCGAAGCCGCAAGAAAAATGCAGCCCGCCGCGGAAACCATTATGGTGACCGCACACGGAGACGTTCCGACCGCCCGTGCAGCGTTTAAACAAGGCGCGTACGACTTCATTCAAAAGCCGCTCGATCTCGAGGTCTTCCGAAATCTCGTGAATCGCGCGGCGGAAACTGTTCTGCTTCGCCATCAAAACGACGAACTCAAAGTTCAGGCCGACAGCGCGGGGTTTGATGGATTGGTTGCGACCAGCGAACCGATGCGTCGGGTGCTTCGGACCATCCGGACGGTCGCCCCGAGCAATATTCCGGTACTCATTACGGGTGAGAGCGGGACCGGAAAGGAGCTCATCGCCCTGGCCGTCCACAAGCTCAGCAAACGGGCAGCGCCACCAGGAACTTCTGGTAGCGCCACCGGATTTCTGGGCACAGGCACTGGCACGGGGGGAAGGTACGTTGCCTTCAACTGCGCCGGGCAGAGCGAGAGCCTTTTAGAGGACCAACTCTTTGGTCACATCCGAGGGGCCTTCACCGGCGCGGATAAGGATCGGCCGGGTGTCTTTGAATATGCCGATGGCGGAACGCTTTTTCTTGACGAGATCGGCGACATGCCTTTGAGCATGCAGGCAAAACTGCTTCGCGTTCTCGAAAGCGGCGAAGTGGTTCGTCTCGGATCGAATGAGCCGCGGCACACGGACGTTCGTTTTGTCAGCGCAACAAATAAAGACCTGCGCGAGATGGTGAAAGCTGGGTCGTTCCGCGAAGATTTGTTCTTCCGAATCAACGGATCGCATGTGCATCTGCCTGCATTGCGCGAGCGGCGCGAAGATATTCCGCCGCTGGTTCGCGCTTTTGTTGAGCGATTCATGCAGGAACTTGCGGCTGGTAAGCCGCTTCCGAAAGTTTCGGATGCGGCGATGATGCGGCTGACCAGTTACGACTGGCCCGGAAACGTGCGGCAATTACTCAACGTGATTCAGAACATGGTCGTCACGGCGCTTGGTGAAGACGTGCCTCCGGGGGGCGAGTTCGTGCTTGATGTGCGGCACATTCCGGATGAAGTGCGGGTCGGCGATTCGGCGGATGCGGATTCCTCGCAGGATTCGTCGACCTCCGGCGCATCGCTCGCGGGTACGAGCCTCGAAGCGATCGAGAAGCGGGCGATTCGTGAGACGCTGCGATTGACTCAGGGCAATCGCGAGCACGCGGCGAAGTTGCTTGGCATTGGCGAACGCACTCTGTATCGCAAACTCAAGGAATACGGGCTTCGCTGATCTACTTCACGGAGTTCGCATGAAAGCGGTCCGCATCCATCAATTCGGTGATCCTTCGGTTTTGAAGCCCGAACTGCTTCCCGATCCGGCGGTCGGGCCGAAGCAATTGCTCATACGGGTTCACGCTGTCGGCGTGAATCCGGTGGACACGTACATTCGCTCGGGAATTTACGGGCCGCGCGAGTTTCCTTTTACTCCCGGCTTCGATGCCGCGGGCGTTGTTGAACGCGCTGGCGCCGAACAGAAAGGCTTCAAGCAAGGCGATCGCGTCGTCGTCTACCGTCCCCCGGGCGGCACGTACGCCAAATTGATTTCGTGCGATGCCGAATACTTGTTTCCGCTGCCTCAAACACTTTCCTTTGAAGAAGGCGCGGCGCTTGGCGTGCCTTACTTCTCGGCGCACCTGGCCTTGTTTGCGCGCGGGCGCGCCAAAGCGGGTGAAACGGTGCTTGTTCACGGCGCGACCGGGGGCGTCGGCATCGCGGCTGTTCAGCTTGCACATGCGGCCGGTCTTCGAGTGCTCGGCACGGGCAGCACCGAGCGGGGAAGGCAGCTTGCGATCGAGCAGAGCGCGGCCAAGATGTTTGATCACGCCAAGGCCGGCTATATTGAGGAAATTCGAGCGGCGACGGATGGGAAGGGTCCTAATCTCATCATCGAGATGCTGGCGAACGTCAATCTTGAAAACGATCTCGGGCTCGCGGCGATGCGCGGGCGGATCGTGATCATCGGGAGCCGCGGCAAGATCGAGATCACTCCGCGTCACACCATGAAGAACAACATCGACGTGATGGGGATGGGTGTTCTGAACGCCACGAACGAAGAGCTGCATTCTGCGTGGGAATCGATTCGCTCAGGAATTGAAGGGGGAAAGCTTCGTCCGATCATCGGTGAAAAATTTTCGCTCGACGATGCCGCGAAGGCTCACGCGAAGGTGATGGAGCCGGGTGCGTTCGGGAAAATCGTGCTGATTCCGTGAGCGTTACCAATCAAGCGGGGCGAGCCACGCTTTTGCGAGGTCTTCGACACCTGTGTTGACGCCGGAGGCCGTGAGCCGACCGGAATTGTCGAGCGCACCGACGATTTGGGTGACAGCGCCGCCCCCTGCGAGCTTCGCCCGAACTTCTTTGGCGTGCTCCGGTGCGATCTCCAGCACGTATCGGCTGGGCGATTCCGAAAAAGCCGCGGCGGCCAAATCTGCGTGGACCGCATCAAGTTTCAACGTCGCGCCGAGCGGTTTCTTTGTGGTTGAACCCGCGATCAACATTTCCCCAACAGCGCACAGGAGGCCGCCGTCCGAAACATCGTGTGCGCTTCGCACCATGCCGCTTGCGATGACCGATGCGACCGCGCGCGCGGTGCGCGGCCCAACCACTAGGTCCGTCCGCGGAATCGTGGAGTTTCCGATCGTTTCTCGGGCGATCTGCTGCAGGTGTGATCCGCCCAGGCAATCCGAAGTCTCACCGACGAGGATGAGTACGTTTCCGGCGTTCTTCGCGTCCATGGTCACGCAGCGTGCAACATTCTGCACGATTGCGAGGCCGCTGATGAGCAGAGTCGGGGGAATCTCGATGAGTTTCTGTTCGCCGGTTTTCGGATCGGTGTAGCGGAGCTGGTTATTCAGTGAGTCTTTGCCGGAAACGAACGGTGTTCGATAGGCCTTCGCGCCGTCATAGCAGGCCTCTGCGGCGCGGACCAGCGATGCGAGATTTCTCGCTTCGCTGCACGAGGGCCAGCAGAAATTGTCGAGGATTGCAATTTTCTCGGGGTCCGCGCCGACGCAGACCAGATTGCGGATGCACTCGTCGATTGCGGCGAGTGTCATCAGATAGGGGTCGCCACCGTTGTTGGGGTGTCCCATCCCATTCTGCAATCCGCAGGAGATTGCGATGCCGCGGGATGATCCGGGCACTGGCTGTAAAACCGCGGCGTCCATCGGGCCTCGGGTGAGCGGGCCGCCGAGGGGTTTGACGATCGAATTGCCCTGCACCTCGTGGTCGTATTGGCGGATGATCCAGTGCTTGCTGGCGATATTTGGGTGCGAGAGCAGTTCGAGCAGCCGCTTCGAAAGGTCGGGTTTCGCGGCGCTTGCGTTCGAACTCGACGCCGTTACTTTGACGGGCGTCCACTCGGCTTCGCGCGTTGGCGTTGGAATACCGTCGTGGAGGAACGCCATAGGAAGTCTGCCGACTTCCAAATCGCCGTAACGGAGCACAAGCTCAGCGCCGGGTGTTCCAAACTCGCCGAGGTCGGCGAGCTCCACGCCTTCCTCATCGCAGATTGTCTGGAGTTTGGCGATGTTCGAAGCGGGAACCGCGAGCACCATGCGTTCCTGTGCTTCGCTGATCCAGATTTCTGTGTACGAGAGCCCGGCGTACTTGAGCGGTGCGCGATCGAGTTGGACCGTCGCGCCGATCTTTCCGCCCATTTCGCCGACGGCTGAGGAAAAACCGCCTGCGCCGCAGTCGGTCATGCCGTGATAGAGCGGTCCACCCGCAAAATCACGCGCGCGAAGGATCGCGTCGAGCGTCCGCTTCTCTTCGATTGCGTTGCCGATCTGCACCGCGTGTGAGAACTCGTCCGCGTGCGTGTGTTCCATCTCGGCGCTCGAGAAGGTCGCTCCGTGAATGCCGTCGCGCCCGGTGCGGCCTCCGAGGGCGATGATGCGATCGCCGGGCCTGCTCGCCCCGTGGACCCTGTCTCTCGGAATGAGGCCGATGCAACCTGCGAAGACGAGCGGGTTGCCGATGTATCGGTCGTCAAACGCGACGGCGCCCGAGACCGTTGGAATACCCATGCGGTTGCCGTAATCGCGAATTCCTCGGACGACTTCGCTCAGCACCCGCTTTGGTGGCAAGCAACCGGGCGGCAATTCGGTCTCATTCGGCATCGCCACGCAGAAAACGTCCGTGCTGGCGATGGGCTTTGCGCCAAGGCCGGTTCCGATTACGTCGCGAATGCAGCCGCCGATTCCCGTTGCCGATCCTCCGTAGGGCTCGATTGCGCTCGGGTGGTTGTGCGTTTCGACCTTGATGCAGACGCCGTGCGCATCATCGAACGCGATGACGCCCGAGTTGTCCTTGAACACACTGAGCGTCCAGTCGATGCCATCCGCGATCAGTTCGTGCGTTGCCGCGGCAACCGTCGACTTGAGCAAGTTTGCGATCGTGACTGAGCCGTCCGCATGGACGGTGTGTCCGGGTCGTCCGGCGAATTGCAAGGGATCGGCGTTCTTTCCAACGGCACCCTTGTATTTGATGTTGCTCTTCAGCGTCTTGTGAACGCAGTGTTCTGACCACGTTTGTGCGATCGTCTCGAGTTCGACGTCTGTCGGGTCGCGGCTGAGTGTGCGATATTCATCTCGTACGGCCCGCATTTCGTCCAAGCTCAAGAACAGGTGCGTCTCGCGCGACATCTTCTGGAGTTGGTCGTCGTTTAGATTACGGATCGCGATGCGGGCGACCTTGGCCACGTACTCATGCCCCGACGCCAGCGCCTTGGGCAAATATGCGTTGAAATGGGCTGCCTGAATTGCCGGGTTGAAGAGGACGCGCCGAGCCAGAAGTTCGGCCTGTTCCTTCCCACCTGTCAATCCAAGCAGGTCATACCGCGTTCCGGTAGAGACCCGCACGCGCTTTTTGCCTTGGAGCAGTTCTCTTGCCGCGCCTTCGACGGATTGAGCGGCTGGGTCCATGACGCCTGCCAAGGGATGGACCTCGACTTGGAACGCGTTCTTCGCGATTGGTGCGGCACCGATGACGGCACGTTCCGTGACGGGATCGGCGAGCAGTTTCTGAGCGACAAGCGCAACCTGCGCCGCATTGGCGTCGGTCTCGAGCAAATACACCCGAGCGGAAGCGACCGAGTTGAGCGAGATTCCGATTCCCGCCGCGCTCCGCGCCACTGATGCCCCGCGCGCATCGAGCGACACATTTCGGGGCCAGACCTCGACGCGGTGCACCCGCACTTCCGAAGAAGGCGAAACTTGCGCGTGAGAAGATGCGGAGGCGGTGTGGCTCACGGCGCGATCGTAGGAATCGCGGCATGCTTTTCCGCGCCGAACTGCGCGAAGATTCGCATCGGCTAGACTCCCGCCCGATGGCAGACACGACGGCCAATCCGGCGGCAGGTGTGGGGGGTGACGACTCCGACTCAGCGCGGCAAAGCGAAGGGGCGTATCTCTTCGAGATTGCTTGGGAAGTCTGCAACCAGCTTGGCGGCATCTACCAGGTCATTCGGTCGAAAGTGCCGCTGATGATGGAGCGGTGGGGCGATCGCTACACCCTGATCGGTCCGTACAACGAGCAGAAGGCCAGTGTTGAGTTTGAAGCGACCACGCCGGGCGGCTGGATGGCCCGCGCGATCGAGCAGCTTGCGGCGCAGGGACTCAAGGTTCACCACGGCCGCTGGCTGATTCCGGGCCGTCCGCGCGTGCTTTTGATCGAGCATTGGGTGCCGAACTGGAAACTGGGTGAGATCAAGTATGGGCTGTGGGAACAGCACGGCATTGAGACGCCGGGCTCGGACTGGCTTATTGATGGCGTGATTTCGTTTGCGGATGGCGTGCGGCGGGTGCTTGAGGCGCTCTGCGAGCAGCGTGCCGCGGCGGGCGGGACGGCCAAGAAGACCACGCCTCGCGTTCTGATCGGGCACTTCCATGAATGGATGGCGGGTCTGGCGATCCCGATGATCCGGCGGCAGAATCTTCCGGTCGCGACGGTCTTTACGACGCACGCGACTTTGCTCGGCCGCTTCATGGCCATGGGCATGGACGATTTCTACGAGAAGTTGCACACGATCAACGACGCGGAAGCGGCGAAGAAGTACAACATTGTCACGCAGCACAAGATCGAGCGTGCTTGTGCGCACGGCTCGCATGTGTTTACAACGGTTTCTGCGATTACCGCGGAAGAATGCTCCGCCCTGCTCGGCCGTCCGATCGACGTCGTGCTGCCCAACGGGCTGAACGTCGAACGCTACAACGTGGCGCACGAGCAGCAGCAGATGCACGCGAGTTACAAGGACCGCATCCATCAGTTCACGATGGGGCACTTTTTCCCGAGCTACTCGTTTGATCTCGAAAAGACGCTCTACTTCTTCACATCCGGTCGCTACGAGCCTCGAAACAAGGGCTTTGACCTCTGCCTCGAAGCGCTCGCGCGGCTGAACGCCGAGATGAAGGCGCACAAGATTGACAAGACAATCGTGTTCTTCATCGTGACAAGCAAGGCAACCAAGAGCCTGAATCCGCTCGCGCTCGAAAAGCGGGGCGTGATGAACGAGCTGCGCACGGTTTGTCAGAACATCACGCAGGGCGTGGAAAACAAGCTGTATTCACGGGCTGCGGCGGGCGGAAAGCTAAAGCTCGACGATCTCGTGGATGAATACTGGACGCTGCGTTACCGGCGCACGCAGCAGGCCATGAAGCAGCACTGCTTGCCGATGGTCGTGACGCACATTCTCGAGAGCGATGCAGATGATCCGGTGTTGAATCAGATCCGGCAGGTGGGTCTGATCAATCGCCCCGAAGATCCGGTCAAGATCGTCTATCACCCGGAGTTCATCAGCCCGTCCAATCCGCTGTGGGGCATCGAGTACGACCAATTTGTGCGCGGGTGTCACATGGGCCTGTTCCCGGGCAGCTACGAGCCGTGGGGTTACACGCCGCTCGAGTGCATCGCGATGGGCGTTCCGAGCGTGACCAGCGATCTGGCGGGTTTTGGCCGCTACGTTGCGGAGCATCATCTCGGGCACGATGAGTGGGGTCTCACGGTGCTCCGCCGGCGTGGGCGTCCGTATCACGAATCCGCGGCAGACTTGTGCGCGAAACTGCTTGATTTCTGCCGGATGGATCGGCGCGAGCGGATTGCGCTTCGAAACGCGGTTGATCGCCGGAGCTGGGATTTCGACTGGGCGCACCTCGGGCCGGCGTATCACGAGGCTCATGATCTGAGCGTCGAGCGGTTCTTTGCGGCGGGCGGAGCGGGAATCGGATCACTGCTGGGGCCAAGCACGTGAGCGCGAAGCCTCACGTCGAGCTCTATACAGATGGCGCATGCTCGGGGAATCCGGGACCAGGTGGCTGGGCGTTTGTGCTGAAGCATCCGGCGACGAAAAAGGAACTGGTCGGCTCGGGTGCGGAGCCAGATACCACGAATAACCGCATGGAACTTATGGCGGCGATCCGCGGACTCGAAGCGCTGAAGGCTCCGTCCTTGGTCGATCTCTACAGCGATTCGCAGTACGTGTTGAACGGTCTGAAAGAGTGGATGGCTTCGTGGAAGAAGCGGGGCTGGAAAACGGCGGCCAAGCAGCCGGTCAAGAACATCGATCTCTGGCAGGAGCTCGATCGCCTCCAGTCGACCCACGAACTCCGCTTTCACTGGATTCGGGGTCACAACGAGCATCCCGAAAACGAGCGGTGCGATCAATTGGCCGTTGCGGCGCGCGAAGCACTCGTCCGAGGCTGAATTCTCGGCCAAGGATTACCCGTTGTCTTTCATCCCTCACCGACGACGCAAGCGAGCCATTGCCCGGCATCTGGTTCTGCGCGCAATCGCGTATGTTGCAGTCGCGTTGATTCTCGGCGAGTTGCTTTCTCGCTATGCGGTCGGGCTCGGGGATCCTCCGCTGTACATTGCTGACAGCAAGATCGAGTATCTGAACAAGCCGGGGACATACTCGCGTTTCGGTCATTCGATTCACATCAACCAGTGGTCGATGCGCTCGCCCGATTTTGGAGTGAAAAAGGCGACGAGCGATGAACTTCGCGTCCTTATCGTCGGCGACAGCGTGGTCTTCGGCGGTGCGTGGATGCGAGACGAGGAGACCGCGACCGCCAAACTCGCAACGAAATTGGAGAAGGCGTCCGGCAGACCGGTGATCGTCGGGAATATCGCGGCCGGGAGCTGGGGCCCGCCAAACCAACTCGCGTATCTGGAGCGATTCGGCGATTTCGGGGCCGACGCGATCATCGTCGTCTGGAACAGCCACGACGCGTGGGACGTGCCGACGTTTTCGCCCTTGGGATTGGAGAATCCGACGGAAGCTCCGGCGTCCGCGCTCGGGGAATTGATCACCCGGTACGGCTTGCCCCGTCTTGGACCTGCCGCGCCACCTCCGCCGCCTCAAACAGCGGAGCGTGCCGATGAATCGCTGCGAGCGGCGCGATCGATCCTTGAGTTCGCCCGCACCCGCCATATTCCGATCGCTGTGGTGTTGCACAGCACGCGACCGGAACTCAACCAGACCACCGTCGAAGGACTCGAAATGTTCAAGCAGGTGGCCCAATCCGAAGATGCGCCGGTCTACATGACCTCCGCGGCCCTTCGCACCGCTTTCGGGCAGGGAAAGGATGTTTACAAGGACGACATCCACCCGAGTCCGGGGGGACAGACACTGATGGCGGACTTGTACTTCAAGATCGTGATGCAGCTTCTCTCCGCGCCGACTCCCAGCCCCGGCTCGTAAAGACCGCGCCGCGAGTCCGTTTAATCCGTTTGCTCCGTCCAGACCGCAAACTCTGCCGGTGACGGGAGCCCCTCTTGCCCCCGCGCCAAAGCCCAGAGCCGCACGGACCGATCTTGCTCCCGGCGCGGTCATTCTCCGCGCTGCACGCCACGCGCTGGGAGGTTTCCGGTGGATCTGAACACGATTCTGAAGACGGCATTCGAGTCAGACGCGTCCGACGTGCATCTCATCGCGGGCCAGCCCCCGATGTGCCGCATCCATCAGGTCATGACCAAGATGGACTTTCCTGTGATCTCACCCGAGAACGCGGAAAAGTTCTTCCGCCAGATGGCGTCGAAGGAAGCCCAGGGCACGTTCGAGAAGGTGAAGGACGCCGACTTCTCGTATCTCGTCGAGGGCATGAGCCGCTACCGCGTGAACGCCCACATGCAGCGGGGCGTGATCGGCCTGGCGATGCGCGCCATCAAGACCAAGGTGCCGGCGCTTGTGAAGCTCAATCTGCCGGAAGTCATCGCTCGATTGACCTATCTGCCCCGCGGCCTCGTGCTCGTCACGGGCGATACCGGTTCGGGTAAGTCGACAACGCTCGCGGCGATGATCGAGGCGATGAACCAGCGGTACAAGAAGCACATCATCACGCTGGAAGACCCGGTTGAATATCAGTTTGAGAGCAAACAGTGCGTGATCGAGCAGCGCGAATTGGGGCAGGACATGCCCTCGTTCGGCAGCGGCCTGAAACACTGCTTGCGTCAGGACCCCGACATCATCCTGGTGGGCGAAATGCGAGATCTCGAGACGACTTCGCTCGCGATCTCGGCGGCAGAAACCGGCCACTTGGTTCTGTCCACGCTGCACACCGTGAACGCTTCGCAGACGGTGGAGCGAATTATCGACATGTATCCGGGCGGTCAGCAGAACCAGATTCGCTCGATGCTCTCGAACACGCTTCAGGCGGTGGTGAGCCAAACGCTGTTCAGCAGGACCGATGCCGCGGGCATGGTGCCGGCGGTGGAAGTACTGCTTTGCACGCCTGCGGTTCGCAACCTGATTCGCGAGGCTCGCACGTTTGAAATTCCCAACGTCATCGAGACGAACCGGGCGATCGGCATGTGCAGCCTCGATACGGCGATTGCGTCGCTCTACTTCAACGGCATGATCAGCCGCGACGACGCCATCGCACAGGCGGCGTTCCCCGACAAGCTTGACCGTCAGTTGGCAGCGTAATTCAAAGTTCTGGAAGAGTTTCTCGGCCCGATGCCGGTGTGAGAAGATATGCCTAATTACCGCTACCAAGTTCGCACTGCGCAGGGCCAGGTCACCACGGGTGTTGTCGCTGCGGACTCGGCGACGAGCGCCGCCGCGATCTTGCGCAATCAGGGGTCGCACGTCCTGAGCGTTTCCGCGGCATTGGGCGCGGAGCAGGCGGCAGGGCTGATGGAGAAATTCCGCGAGCTCAACGCGGGCAAGCCGAACCAGAGGCACGTTCTCGATTTCACAACGCAGCTTGCGGTCATGATCCGCGCCGGTATCAACCTGCGGGCAGCGCTTGAGGGGATTGCGGAGCAAACGCAGCACGCGGGCTTCAAGAAGGTTATCATCACGCTGAAGAATGATGTTGAGTCGGGCAAGCAGTTTTCGGAGGCGATCGCCAAGCATCCAAAGCTGTTCAACCCGCTCTACATCAACATGACGCGTGCGTCGGAGATGTCGGGAAGCTTCTCCAAGATGCTCGATCGAATCGCCGGCTATATCGCTCAGCAGATCGAGACCCGAAAGATGGTTATCGGCGCCGCGATCTATCCGGGCGTCATCGGCACACTCGCCACGGCGGTGACGGTGTTCCTGCTGACCTTCGTGCTTCCGAAGTTCTACGCCGTGTTCGAGGGCAAGGAAGACGTTCTTCCCTGGGCCACGACATTCCTTATGAACTTCTCCAAGTTCATCGTCGCGAACTGGCCTTATCTGCTCGCGGGCCTGGCGATCATTGTCGGCGGCGGGTTCGCCTTTACGCGAACCGACATCGGGCGCTTCTGGGTCGACAAGCTCAAGCTCACGATCCCGATTGTGCGGACCATGTTCCGCTCGCTCTACATCAGCCGATCGCTGCAGACGATGGGGCAGCTCATCAATGCGGGCGTTCCGATGCTCGATACGCTCGCGATCACCGGCGAGATCAGCGGCAACCAGCTCTACCACGCGATGTGGAAGAAGGTTTATTCGAACGTCAAGCAGGGCAAGAAGATCACCGGAACACTCACGAAAGATCCGCTGCTCCCTCGCGCCGTCAGCCAGATGATCGCGGCGGGTGAGGAGTCCGGTAAGCTCGGCGAGGTGCTGGACGAGATCAGCACGTTCTACTCCAAGGCGCTCCGCGAGAACATCAAAGCGGTTACCAGCCTTATCGAACCCATCATGATCCTCGTCATGGGCGTCATTGTCGGCTTTATCGCCATGGCAATCATCCTCCCCATCTTCAAGATGAGCCAGATCGTCAAATGAATATCCGATAGTTCATGGTGGATGCCGCACGCACGGCGCGCGTGCGGCGGCGAGGGAGAAACTCCGCCATGCCCTGCGCCTCAACTCGTCCAATTCGTCCATCTCGCCGGCGCCATGCCCGGGCGTTCACCCTGATCGAGACCAGTCTCGCGCTGATCATTATCGGTGTTGGAGTGCTCGCGTTCATTGATGCGCAGCGATCGTTCATCGAGCAGAACAACTGGTCGAGCCGGTCCGCCACGGGTGCGCTGCTCGCCAACGAACTCCGCGAGCTTTCGCGGCACCTTCCCAAGTACGACCCGGTGCTGGGTCTGACTTCGGGCAGCAACAACTCGGTCGTGGGCTGGGGAGCGGGCTCGGACAAGATCATCGTCCGCGACTTCAACTGCCTCACGGACTTCGATGGCAAGACTTTTGGTCGTGACGGCAACATGCCCGGGCCGGTGTCGGCCGCGGGAACTGTTGTCCCGATGTCCGATGCAAATGGCGTCCAGCAGCTTGACGGCAACGGCGATCCGAAGGCGCTCGAGGGCTGGTCTCAGTCGGTCACGGTCGAAAAGGTCGATCCGCTCAACTTTGCGACCGTTCGCGCCAAGGGTTACTACGTCGCCCCGTCGGGCAATGACCCGGGAGTGGCGGTCGATCAGTTCCCCCTTCGCGTCACGGTCGTTGTGACGTATCAGGGAACGTACGACACGCAGCCCATCGAAGTCACGCGACTTATCTGGATCACTCCGTAGTCAGAGTCTGATGCCCCTTCCGCGGGGCATGTTTGCTGAATCTAGTCCCGGATCCTGTTTCTGCCCGAGGACCACTATGAAACTCACCCGTTTCTTCTGCACGACTTCCGCACGGCCAGCTCGACTTGTGCGCCCGTCACGTCGGCGGACGTCTGTACGCGAGCGCGGCGTAGCGTCGATTCTTTCGATGATGTTTTTGATCCTGTTTGGTTCGCTCGCCGCCGCGATGGCGATTGCGAGCAAGGGCAATATTCGGACAGCAGCAACTCATGTGCATGTCGTCCGCGCTTTGGGCGCGGCGGAGACCGGTCTTCACATCGCTTCGGCGCGCCTGCACGAGGCGGCCCAGCGATTTGTCATCAGCAAGAGCGATATCACCGGTTCGCTCGCTTCAGAACTCTGGAACGGAGACACCAGCCACGCGGGCACGGTGCAGGTGCAGAATCCCCTTACGTCGTATCCAGAATCGTCGACTCCTTCGGGGCTGGCACAGGCGGTTGCGAATCGGCATGCCTGCGATCAGAACATCGTGACCGGCGTTGGCGTTTCGCAGCCCACGCTCGGTAATGCAATCAGCGGCGTGGATTTTTCGGTGTACGCCAAGACCGGCTGGCTGTACACGCCGGTGGTTGGTGTTGATGCACCGGCCTCCGGCGGCAAACCCAGTGTTGGATTCTCCGTCACGTATGCGCCGCTGGCGGACGGCAAGACCGTTCGCGCCATCGTCACGGGATTTGACTTTGCGTACACCCGCGCCGGTCAGCCGCTGTCGCGCACGATCATGCAGGATTTTCAATTGAGCAAGCGCGTGAAGCAGGCGATTGTGAGCCCCACGCGAGTCATGCTGGGGCGCAACGTGATGGTGAGTGGCGATCTGGGGTGCCGCTTCACCCAGGTGGACAAGCAGAACGGCGAACCGCTCACCATGCGTTCGGACTTTCTTGGAATTGATCCCGTTCTTGATCTCAAGCTCAAGGATTTTTTCGCCGGCGTCATCGCGTACGACACCGATGGCGACAACCGGTTGCGGGTGAATCACCCGATCGAGTCGCTCGGTATCCCTTCAAACAGCAAGGATTACGACGGAAGCGGCAAGCCCAGCAACGCGTTCACCGATGTGCTCGATAACGGCTACATCGATGACTTCTCGATCTTTATTCGGCACTTCGACAAGAACAACGATGGCCGCCTGGCGCTTTCCAAGGCGCTCACGCTCGGCACTCCCGCCGAAAATGAGACGCCCGAGTTCACGCTCGATGAGGATCTCGCACTCTTGATTGATTCGGCGATTCCCGATCGAAACGTCAACGGCGCGTACGGATACAACGACACGAACCTGAACGGCAAATGGGACAAGGGCGAAACGATCGTCGATTCGGACGACGTGACGCTCGGCTGGCGCGACGGCTACATCGACAAGAAAGATCGCTATTCCAAGGTCGGCGGTCGTGTCATCTACAAGGCCACCCAGGCTGCCTGGACCGCCTCACTCGGCGCGGTTGCAAACGATGTGCAAGGGTCGATCATTCCTGGGGGCGGCAAGGCGGCGCAGACATTTGGCGCGTCGGACAACTTGCTGCCGAATACCTCGGACGCGGTGTTCAGCGCCGAACAGACTGTGCTTGCGAACCTCGCCAACGGCGCGGCGTTCAACACCCAGGTTGCGACCAATCTTGGAGTCAGCACCGCCGCGCTCGCGACGTACGTGGAATCCAAGCCCCGTTCTTCGGCAAGCCCTCGCTTTGAGCGCATCGATCCGGACAATAACAATGACGGGCGCCCTGACAATTACGCTACGGCGTATTGGGAAAAGATGCCTTTTAACTCGCCTTCGTATACCGACATTTACTATCGGCCCGTCTACCAGAACATGACATTCAAGAGCCCGGTCATCCCGGTGGGTTCGAACGCGCTTTTCGTGAACTGCACGTTTATCGGCGTGACGCTCATCAAGACGACCATCGACAACACGCATCCGCTCTGGTCGAGCTACGGGCTCATGACGGTTCAGGGCGACGGCTTCCCCGGACTCTCACCCTCTCGCAGCGTGTATGCGGGAACCAAGTACCCGACCATGCTCCCTTCGAGCGCCGTGCCACCGAACCAGGCACTGCTGATCTCGTCCACGCCGCTCGACAAGGCGGACATTCCTTCCGACCAGGTGGCGTTGACGACGGGCTATTCCGCTCTCGCGACTCCGCTGGTCGTCGGCGGCAAACGAATCGTCGATACCAAGCCGCTCAGCAACAACGTCCGATTCCATGACTGCACGATCGTCGGATCGGTCGTGAGCGACAACCCGACGGTGTTTACGAATATTCGAAACAAGGCTCAGTTTACCGGCAAGACGAAGTTCACCACGAAGAATCCCGACAAGCCGGACGACCCGAATTACAACCCGACTGACGCGCAGCTCGCCGAAATCAACAAGAGCAGCATGATGATGCCCAACTATTCGGTCGACGTGGGCAACTTCAACGCGCCGCCTGATCAGGACATTCACCTACAGGGGGCGGTCATTGCCGGGCTCATGGATCTCCGCGGCAACGTGACCGTGGACGGCGCGCTTCTTATGACCTTCGACCCGAAGCTCGGCTCCAAGCCTCTGGTGGACGTCGGCGGCAACCCAGTCGGCAATCCGGCGGACTTCAACCTCAGCGTGGGATATTTCGGCCCGGCCGATGGCGAAAAGGAAGGTCTCGATCCTGCCACGTTGCCGATCGTCGCCGGCCAGAAAATCGTCGGCTGGGATCTCAACGGTGACGGCCTGCCCGATCTCCCGCCGACCGCCACGCCGACGCAAGCGCAGATCAATGCCGGCGCCAAGGCCGTGCCGTTCTACGGCTACGGACGTATCCAGCTCCGACTCAACCCGCAGATGACCCTTCCCGACGGCATCATGCTTCCGCTGCAGTTCTCGGCTCTGCCGATGACGTACAAGGAGGGCAAGCCTTGAAAACTCTCAACCGTTCAACACGCGCTTTCAGTCTTGTTGAAATGCTGATTGCGCTCACGATTACCAGTACGCTGCTGGCGGCGACAATGTCCGCTTTGCACGCTTCGTTCCGGGCGTACAAGTTCACGACGGATGCAGCGTCTACGCACGTTGTGTCGCGCATCGTCATGCACCGGCTGCTGACGATGGTGCGCACGGGCGATCAATTCGGACCGTACCCGGCGGACGTGCTCGCGGCGAGCCAGAACCCCGTTGTCAGCACCTATCTCGAGTTTGTGTCGTACTACGACGCGAACACACTCACCAAGAAAATTGTTCGCGTGGAACGCCGCGATCCGAAATCCGACGAGCAAGGGCCATACACGCTTTACATGACCCAGAAGACCTTTTCGAATGAAACTCTGACGGAGACATTGGATCAGCCCCTTTTGCAAGGAGTGAACGACGTCAAGTTCACCCTCGAATACGACATCGGCCCGCGTCTTCGGCGGGCGACTCTGGATCTCACCGTTCAGCCTTCCGACACAAAGGACACTTCACTGCACACCGAGCTTTCGGCTCCGACGATTCGGCTGGTGTCGAGCGTGATGCCGCGAAGGCTGGAGATCGAGGAATAGGGGCGGCCGATTACTTCCTCAGTTTGTCGAGCACTGCAGGCAGCAGGTCGGCAAGTTCGTGCGCGACCAGGCCGGCCTGAGCGTTTGATTTTGCCCAGACTTCACCTGCGATCGCGTGCGACTGCACGCCGATACACGCAACCTCAAACAGCGAGAGCCTTGGGCGGGCCGTTGATTTGGCGTGCTGTGCGAGCAGGCCACCCAGGAGGCCGCTCAGAACATCGCCTGTGCCCGCCGTGGCGAGGCAAGCGTGACCGTGATCGCATTTCCAGGATTGCTGTCCGTCGCTGACAACGGTTCCGGCACCCTTGAGCACGACGATGCAGCCGATTCGCCGCGCGAGCGACTCGCACGCGGTCAGGCGGCTCGCGTCGTCTTCGCCGGCAGGCGGAAGCGCGAGCGCCGCAGCGAGCCGCTTGTGTTCGCCCGGATGGGGCGTGAGGATCGCTGCGGCGCGGAAGTCGCGGGCGAAATCGGGTGTTGAAGCTAACGCAGTGAGAGCATCTGCGTCGACAACTAGCGGCACATCGGCGTGCAGAATTGCACGCAGGACGATGGCCCGGGTACCTTCGGCGAGCGGATCGAGCGGATCGGCATTCCAACCCAAACCGGGGCCGATGACGATGGAATCCGCGGTTTGCGTGTGCAGGTCGAACAGTTCGGCGGCCTCATGGGCGATGAGGTTTCCGGCTGCGCCTGTGGGGAGCGCGACGCCGGTCGCGGAGGGCGTAATCGCGATGACGTCATTCAGAATGGGTGCGGGGCAAAGCACCCGGGCCAGGCCTGCGCCGGCGCGGAGTGCGGCGAGCGCGGCAATGGCCGGCGCACCGATCATGCGAGAACGATCATCGGCGCAGCCGCCCACGATCGCGACGGTGCCGAAGGTACCTTTGTGCCCGTGCGGATCGCGGGATGGGAGCTTGAGAGAAGCGGTCATCGCGAAGTTTAGATGTAGCAGAGCGTGCGAACGCGCATTGGCTCCGATCGATTTCGAAAGCGTCCTATTCTGCAATTGTGATTGACACGCATTGCCATCTGACTTTTCCCGATTTTGCGGGTCGCGTGCCCGCTGTGCTTGCGAAGGCGGCGGCGCACGGCGTGACCGGGTGTATCACGATTTCGACGACGACGAAGGATTGCCTGCAAGCGCTCGCGATCGCCGATTCGTTCGAGAACGTGTGGTGTACTTCCGGCGTGCATCCCTCGTACAGCGACAAAGGGCCGCACGAATGGGCAAACTTGCGAAAAGTGGGCGAATCGGCACGGTGCGTGGCATGGGGAGAGTTGGGGCTCGACAAACACTACGACAAGCCGGTCCAATCGCTCCAACGCGAAGTGTTGGACGAGCAGTTGACTCACTTGGCAAAGTGGAAGTCGGAGGGAATTGACAAGCCGATCGTGCTTCACTGTCGCGAGGCATTCGAGGATCTGATCCCGATTTTGAAGCGCACGGTCTTCGACCCCGGCCGTTTCGTTTTCCATTGCTTCACCGGCGGTCCGGCAGAGATGCGGATGCTTCTCGATTTCGGTGCGATGGTCTCGATCACAGGCGTCGCGACGTACAGAAATGCAGAGGAAGTAAGAGAGGCAATCCGGCTCGCGCCGCCGGACAGAATTATGATCGAAACCGACGCGCCCTTTCTTTCGCCCGATCCGCATCGGGGCGAGCGTCCGTGCGAGCCGAGGATGTCGAGTGTGACTGCCAGGTCGGTCGCGGCCACGCGTTCGGAGGATTGGGGCAGGTTTCACGAGCAGATCAACGCGAACACGAAGCGGTTCTACGGGATCGAAGCGAAGTAACGACCGCTACACTGGCTCCCCATGCCCACGCTGGCTTCATGGCTCCACGATCTCAGTCCCTTCGCGCTGAAAATTACCGACGGATTCGGCCTGCGCTGGTACGGGCTGTCGTATGCCGCGGGATTTGTTGTGGCGTATCTCTTCATGCGTGCGCTCGCGAAGCGCGGGTTGATTCTGATTCCCGCGGACCGCATCGCGGACGCGATGACATGGCTGATCCTGGGCGTGGTGGTAGGGGGGCGGCTCGGTTACGCGATCTTCTACGAACCGAATCTGTTCACGACGTTTTCGTCGTCGTTCCCGTGGTGGGGGCTCTTCGCCCTGAATAAGGGCGGCATGGCAAGTCATGGCGGAATCGCGGGGGTCATCATCGCAAGTTGGTGGATTTCGCGGGGTTTCAAGGACGAGTCGGGCAAGCTTGTCGGCAAGTGCTCCATGCTGCACGTTCTCGATGTGATGGCAGTCGCAGCGCCCCCTGGGCTTTTCTTCGGGCGAATCGCAAACTTCATCAACGGCGAGTTGCTTGGCAAGATCGTTGCGATGCCTGGCGAGCCTGGCCCGTGGTGGACGGTTCAGTTTCCCCAGGAGGTTTTGTCGCCACCGATGAGCAAGGGAGGCCATCGACCCCCGCTCACCGAAATGCAGCAGCACGCAATGGACAACCTGCTGCTCAAGCACGCGCTGACGACCGACAATTTCGAGCAGGCGTATCAGCGCGTTCTGGACGCCCTGGCACGCGGCGGAGAGACCGGACGCCGCGTCGCGACGGAGCTGTCGCCGTTGATTTCGGCCCGGCATCCCTCACAGCTCTATCAGGCCTTTGCCGAGGGCATCGTGCTCTGGGTTTCGCTCATGCTCATCTGGCGAAAACCCCGCATCTCGGGAGTGGTGGCCTCGTGGTTTCTGATCATCTACGGTGTGCTGCGAGTGGTCACCGAGTTCTGGCGTCTGCCGGATGCGCAGTTGACGGTGCAGCGAATCCTGGGCCTTTCGCGTGGACAGTGGCTGAGCGTTCTGATGGTTGTCGCCGGGTTCCTGCTACTCGCCGGTTCATTTGCCGCGGCACGTCGAGTCGTACCTACGCAATTTGTCGGGGGTTGGGGCAAACGACCAGAACTTTCGCGCTGAGCGGAGCGTCTGAATCGGCCGATAAACAGGCTGTTCGAGCAGGAGCGATCGACGTTGAAAGTGTTAGTCACAGGCGGGGCGGGATACATCGGTTCGCACGCGTGCGATGCGCTTCTTCGCGCGGGCCACACGGTCGTGATTCTCGACAACCTGTCGCGCGGGCATCATGCCGCGGTTGAGATACTCACGAAACGCGCTCCGGGACAATTGACGTTCGTGAAGGGCGACATGGGCGATCCGACCTCGGTTGAAAAAGCCTTCTCGGGCGGCGTCGACGCCGTCATGCACTTTGCGGCCTTTGCCAACGTCGGCGAATCGTCTTTGGAGCCTGCGCTCTACTACCAAAACAACACGGCCGCAATGGTCCCCCTGATCGCTGCAATCAGACAGCACAAGATTCCACGCATCGTCTATTCATCAAGTTGCTCGGTGTACGGCCAGCCCGCTCAGCACTTGATTCCTCTGCCCGAATCCGCTCCCCTCGCTCCGCTCAGTCCGTACGGACGAACGAAATTGATCGGCGAACAGATGTTGCAAGATGTCGTTGAAGCGCTCGCGGCGGATGGCGTGAAGACCGCGCTGACGTGCCTTCGCTATTTCAATGTGGCCGGCTGTGAGCCGCAGGGCGAACTTGGCGAAGACCACAGCCCCGAATTGCATTTGCTCCCAGTCGTGCTTCGTGCTGCGATGTCTGACGAGCCCAAGGTGAAACTCTTTGGCACCGATTACCTCACGGCCGATGGAACCTGCGTGCGCGATTATGTGCACGTCTGCGATATCGCGGACGCACACGTCAAGGCGCTCGATCGGATAGCACCCGGCGAGGCTGCGATGCTGAACATCGGGCTCGGCCGCGGAATCTCAAATCTCGAAATTATTCACGCCGCACAGAAAGTCACCGGCCGCGTGATCGCGATTGAATCGGCCCCGCGCCGCCCCGGCGACCCCGCAAGACTTTTCGCAAATCCTGCGAGTGCAACCGAACGCCTCGGCTGGACGCCGCAATTCACGCAACTTGAGCAAATCGTCGAGACGGCGTGGAAATGGTTCTCCACGCACCCGCGCGGCTATCGCGCGTAGTCCACACACTCAATACGTGCCGCTCTCCCGAGTAGTTCTGCGGAAAACACGCGAGTTTTCCGCTTCGCTAGTCGAAGATCGGCCGGTCCCTGCGTTGAATTGCCACTCATGAACGTTGTCCTGAGCCCATACCACCTCACCACCAAGGAGCCGCCCGCCATGGCGGCGCTGCTGCTCGCCGAGCGCGTGGTGACGTTTATCCCCGCGCCGCTGTCGGGCAACGACAACGAGAGTCTCGGGCGCGCAGTGGAACTTTCGCCGAGCTATTTGCGTTTCATGGATTCGTGGCGCTGGAGCATGCCGCTCTGGGATTCGGGAATCGTGTGTGGTGCGTTCCGGAATGCCGACGCATCCGGTGATATCCGACACGTCTGTTCCGCGCTCTCGAACGACGAACGATTCACGCCGCTCCGTGCGCTCATGCACGAAGATCTTTTCGAGGATGAAAAGCGATATCTCGACGCGGTTTCGCACGATCTGCTGAAAGGCGGGCCCGATCCCGGAGTCAGTCTGCCGGTCAGCGCGGCACTCGATCGCTTTGGCTGCCGCAATTCGCTGGTGGTGATGCGAGCGCATCCGACATCCGTGGCCCAGCGCGCAGAAGAAAAGCTGTCGAAGCGACTCTTCACGATCGCGATTCCCGCCGTCGTGCAGTCCGACGCCGCGCGTCTGGCGATTTATCGCAAAGAACTGCACGAACCGCTCGCCGACCTGCGCAAGGCCATGTCGGACGCGGCACGCGAGTCCTATCGCGACGCCGAAGAGCCGCTCGATCGCGAAACTCTCGCCGAAATCGATCACGCGGCGCGGGCCTACACGATGGAGTTTGATGCACTCCGAGAAGACATGGCGCTGGATGCTCAAGACGACGAGGTCCGACTGATCGACGCAACTGTGACGCTCTCAATGACCGCCGCGCCTGTCGATGCGGTGCTGCGTTCGGGTCTCACTGCTATGCGGGCACTCACCGGTGCGCCCCGCAAGGCTCTCAACGGAAACGTGAAGAAGGAAGCTGCGGTTGTCGCCCTCGCTCGCCGCGATGCCCTCGAAGGCCGCAACGTGATCGCACTCGTTGTGAAGCCGCTCGGCCGGCCGAATGCGGCAAAGCGTTAACTGGAACGCGTTCGCCGCAATCCGCTTCGGAACACGGCTCGGGAGAGCCGTGCCACCTTCAGACCGCCAACACTTGAGCAATGACCACCGGCAACCCAGCACTGGGCCAGCCGCGGCGTGCCAACAAACTCGCCCGCAGCACGAGCCCGTATCTCCTTCAGCACGCCTTCAACCCGGTTGATTGGCAGCCGTGGGGCGAAGACGCCTTCGCAGAGGCACGCAAACGCGACGTTCCGATTTTTCTGAGCATCGGATACTCCACCTGCTACTGGTGCCATGTCATGGAACGCGAAAGCTTCGAGAACGATGCGATCGCGGCGATCATGAACGAGCGATTCGTCTGTATCAAAGTCGATCGTGAAGAGCGCCCGGACGTTGATGACATCTACATGACCGCGACGCAGGTGATGACCGGTCACGGAGGCTGGCCGATGAACTGCTTCCTCGAGCCCAAATCCCTCCGCCCCTTCTGGTGCGGCACGTACTTCCCGCCGACAACTCGACCCGGCCTCGGTGTGCCCTCGTTCCCGCAGGTGCTCACAAACATCAGCGATGCTTTCAAGGTGCAGCGATCGGATGTCCTGGAGCAGTCCCAGCAGATAGGCGACATCGTCCGCGAGCGCATGAAGCCGGTTCTGAAAACCGAGTCGATCGACGGCATCGGCGCGATCACCGAAGCGGTCTCGGGACTGCTCCGCATGTTCGATCGCAATCACGGCGGGTTCGGATCGGCACCGAAGTTTCCGCAGCCCGTCTATCTCGATCTGCTGCTCGACGTCCGCGAGAGCGCGGGATCGCCTGCGACGAAAGACGCGATCGATCAATCGCTTCGCTTCACGCTCGACCGCATGATGATCGGCGGCATTTATGACCAGATCGGTGCCGGCTTCCATCGCTACAGCGTGGACGGACACTGGACGGTGCCGCACTTTGAAAAAATGCTCTACGACAACGCGCTGCTTGCGCGCGTCTATGCACGCGCGTCCGTCGCATTCGGAGACTCCGAGTACGCCCGCGTCGCCCGCGAAACCTGCGAGTACGTGCTGCGTGAGATGCGCACGCCCGAGGGCGGCTTTGCGTCGGCGCAGGACGCCGAAGTCGATGGACGCGAAGGGCTGAATTACCTCTGGACCGATGACGAGGTGAACGCTGCGTTGAGCGCGGACGAAGCAAAGTTCGCGATGAAGGTCTTTTCGCTCAACGCCGGATCGAATTTCAAGGATCCGCACCATCCCGACGAGATTTCTCGCAACGTGCTCCGGCTGACCGATCGGCCCGATCGCGTGGCCGAAACGATGGGCCTGGAGATCGACATTTTTCACGCGCGCGCGGCGAAAGTGCGGTCGGTGCTCCTGGCCGTTCGCAGCAAGCGTCCACAGCCACATCTGGACGACAAGGTGCTTGCATCTTGGAACGGCTTGATGTTCGGCGCGCTCGCGTATGCGGGCCGAGTCTTGGAAGAGCCTCGATTCATCGCAGCCGCCTCCGAAGCTGCCGATTTCGTGCTCAAGCACATGACATTCCCCGATGGACGGCTCATGCGGTCAAGGCGCCTTGGCGTCAACGGCGGTCCGGGGTATTTGGAGGATTACGCCTTCGTGATTGCCGGCCTGCTCGATCTCTCTCATGCGTTCGAAGATCAGCCGACCGCAACCGCGTTCATCGATGCAGCGCACCGACTTGCCGAACGGGCGCACGAGCTCTTCGCAGACGAGACAGGGTTGGAAGGTGTGCTTTTCGATGTCGAAAGAGATGCCGGCGATCTCTTCGTTCGGGCACGGTCGACGCACGACGGCGCAATTCCCTGCGGCACATCGGTCCACTTTCACAATCTTCTGGCGCTTCGCCACAACGATCGTGCCGCCGGCCTTCTTTCGGGTATCGCTGAAACGCTCCAGGAAATGCCGCTCGGGATTGCCAACGGCGCTCGTGCAGCACTGCGTGTGCTGACCGATGCCACCTTCCGCGACACCACGCTTGCAAATCGCCTGCGAGGCACCCCCGCAACCAAGCCCGAAACCGACACCTCATTCACGCCCGTCGAGATTTATTCATCGGAGGAACGTCTCTCGGTCGGACTCGACACGCCCGCTTCGATGAAACTTGTGCTTCAGATCGCCGCGGGCTATCACGTCATCGCCGCCGATCCATGGGTAGACAATTCAAAATCGTCGGTCCGAGGACTTCTTCCGTTCCGCGTGCATGTCGTCGGCGGCACCGGCGTCAAGGTCTACGCGGATTACCCGCCCGGCTCGGCGTACGACGCCGCACCGGAAGTGATGGGAAAGCCCCGCGTCTACGAAGGCCGATTGGAATTTGAAGTCGCGGTCGAACTGGACGGCGAATTGAAAGGCCGTCCGATGCTGGCGGTCACATTCCAGGCGTGCAGCGGCACCGAATGTCTCGCGCCGCGCACGGCGGAGCTCGATATCGCAATCGATCGGATCTAACTGAGTGCAAAGCATGTGTCAGAGAATGCGGTATTCGCGCAGCGAGGCGCGAATCTGCGCCGCCGTGTCACCTGTGTGATCGATCTGCACCGCGTGCCAGCCACGCGATCTCGCCGCACGGACGTTCTCTTCCAGATCGTCGTAGAACAGGATCGATCCCGGCTCGAAGCCAGTTTCACGCTCGAACGCCGCGTAGATCGCGTCATCCGGCTTCAGCAAGCCGAGCAGATGGCTTGCATGCCGGTGTTTCAACTTCGCCGCAGTGGGAAAGTGCGGGATGCCATTGCTTCGCGAAGGCTCAGCGTGCTGCCGCTCCCAATGAATCTCGGTCGTGTTTGAAAGTAGCGCAGTCTCGATGTGTGGCAGCGCGTTCAATTCATCCACGATCGCGCCGACGCCTGGATACTCCTCGATCAGCCACGCGTGGTTAATGCGCTCAAGTTCCTGGATCGAGTAGAGGCCCGACGTGGCTTGGCTCGCGGCGTCGAGAAAGTCTGCGCGAGTGATCTTCCCCATCGAATATTGATTCGCAAGCCCGCGCCGTGCCGCGATCGCCTCGGCCGCGTTCGCCCCATCGCGCAGGTCGATTCCGGCAGCACGCACTCCTTCCGCGAAGCTGCGGCAAAAGCGCACAATCACGCCCCCCCAATCGAAGCAGACGCAGCGAATCGGGCTCTCGGCGTTCACTCCTGGCCCTCTTCAGACGATTCAGCCCCCGAATCTGCTTCGCCTCCCACCTTCATGATTTCTTCGAGCACCACGGTTGCGAATGCGCCACGTGGCAGATCGAACGCGACGCGGATGTATTGCCCGTGTTCGTCCAATCCAGCCTCGAGTTCGGGATAGGCCACCTGCGCGCGGAGCGGCCGGCGTGCACCTTCAATCAACTGCCCTGCGCTCTTATCGAACGCCACGAGCTGAGGCATCGTCACGCCCAAACGGTCGAGCGCTGCGAGTTCAACCGCATCCGTCGCCCCCGAGGCCCGCCGCATTTCCGCGCTCCACATTGGTCCGCTCGCGCTGATCTCGAATTTGCTCAGGCGTTCTGGAGTTGTCGGATCCGCAGCGACAGAGTCATCGACGGGGAAGCAAGCTCGGCTGTCGTGCTTGAACGCGATGTCGCCGGCATGAAGCTGGTTGAGCGTGCCCGCCTTCAGCCGCTCGTCGAGCACCATGTTGAATGCCGCGGACTGGAAGGCCGACAGGAAAAATCGGAGCGTGGAGCGGTCGAGCGTCTTGATAGCCCGTGAAGGCCGCTCCTTCTTTGCAAGCGCCCGCAGGATGCTTCGTTCGGGATATGACGTGTGAGGCAGTTCCGCGAGCGCCTCCCCGAACTTGCCCTCGAGAAAAAGCGCCTTGGCCTTTGCGTGCGCTTCCGTTGTCACGTGATCGGGTGCGATCAGCAGCCGAATCGCGTCTTCAAAGTTGGCACGAATCAACGCCCGTCCGATCAGGTGATTGTTCAGCGTCCGCCCGAATCGCTGCGGCCCGAATCGATTGGGCACACCGAGTGAAGCGAGCCGATCGAGACTCGCCTTGGCGGCGCGAACCTGCCCAACCCCAACTTCGCGAATACGGATGCTGAATCGATTGCCGGTCAAGTGTCCCAGCCGGATCTTGTTGGTGTGTCGATCGGCCCATTGCACCTGGAGCCGATCGTGATCGAGCTGGGGGAAATCTTCCGGCTTCTTTCCCGGCGTGTGCACCGAAAAAAGCTGGCGCGTGATCGCCACGCGGTCTTTCATGCCGGCAAAGCCCACCGTATCGGGCGCGACACCGAAATGCCCCGCGAGAATGCGAGCCGCTTCAAGCGTCGAAAGATTTCGTTTCTCCACGTACAGGTAGAGATGGTCGCCTTCCCCGGAAGGCTGATACGCAGCTGTCTCGTCAACCAGGAAATCCTCGGGCCGCTGCTTGATCACGCCGCCCGTGCCGGGAACGTCGGCGGTGATGTACAGAGCCGGAGCGACGTGGGGATCCGTCTCGGGTGCGAAAGGTTGCGCAGCGGAAAGCGAAGGCGTCTCGCTCACTCGTCGTCCTCTTCACTTTGCTCATCGTCCGATGCATCCGGTTCGAGCTCCGGGTCTTTGCTGGCTGCTTCAAGCACATGTTCTTCCACGTAGATCGGCACGCCTTCAGCAACGCCAAGCGCGATCGCGTCGCTCGGGCGGCTGTCGATGTGCAGCACCTGGCCATCGCCCGCCTTTACGTCGAGCGTCGCAAAGAACGTGTGATCGGAAAGATCGTTGATGGTGATGGAGACAAGCTCGCCTCCCATGTTGCCGATGACGTTCGCGAGCAGGTCGTGCGTTTGCGGACGCTTTATCTGAATCCCCTTGAGCCGGCGTTCGATCGCCGTGGCCTCCGGGAGACCGATCACAATGGGGAACGACCGGATGTCGGCCTGATCGATTCCCTCTGGTGCAACCTCACGCAGCTCGATGAGCTGCATGTCGTTCAGCTCCCTGATCAGGATGCGGCTCAACTCCATGCGAACGGCCATACCGCCTCCCTGGGCGAAACGAACCCACTCCCGATTCCTCATCACCGACCGCATCAATCGTGGTGCGCCAATCGGCGAAGTCAAATCCGCCCGCGGTCCCTCGCCCGAACCGTCGAACCCAGTCGCTTTCCCAGCGATTCGACCAGCGAGCGCGGTACTCCGATGTCCGCGATCGCCACGCGACCCAGATGCTCGATTGCTTCCGGCGCCAGCATCCCCGTTTTGAGCCCGACGAAAGTGACCGTCATGTCCGCGTACACCGCGCCGCCCAGGGGCTTGCCGGCGGAAGCATCCAGCCCGCTCGGAATGTCGACCGACACGACTCGCGCGCCCTTTGCCCGCAATCCGTTCATCACTTGAATCGCCTCAAATGCAACACCGTCAACCGCGCGCGACAAACCCGTCCCGAACAGACCATCCACGACGACGTCCGGCCATCCGCGTCCGAAATGACGAAGGGCTCGCGGCAGTGAGGTTGTGAGCGACGATTTCGCAATCGTGATCGCAAGCCGCATGCTCCGGCAAGTCTTCAACTGAACCGCGGCATCCGCCGAAAGCTTCGTTGCATCGCCGATCAGAAGTATCGACACCGCAGCTCCAGCGTTCGAAAGGTGTCGTGCCGCGGCCATCGCATCGCCACCGTTGTTACCCGTTCCCGCGAAAATCAGCACTCTTGGCGGCTTGCCAGGCGGCGCCAGCAGCATCGCCGCCGCCGAAACGTGGACCGCCGCGTTTTCCATGAGAACGAGCGAGGAGATCCCAAACCGCTTGGCGCAACGCCGGTCAACGGCGCGCGCCGCTTTGGGCGAAAATACGTAAATAGACGGAGGCCGAGGGGAGGCCGGGGATTTCTTGTCCGAAGGAGTCGTCATTCACCGCCAGAGTATCGCAACCCCGTAGCGTGTTTGGGCTAGGCTGTTATGGATGGGAATGTGGTGGCACATCGCGATTGCATCGATTCTCGCCCTGCCCGCGATCAGCGCGATCGTGTGGTGGGGGTTTGCTCTCGGGGCGATGAACCACACCGATGGTGTGTTTGGCAGCGCCGAAGACGGGCTCGACGGCGAGTCGTCGAAACTGCCCGTCCTTGTCGTCGTTCCGGCGCACAACGAACAGAGCGTCATCGCGGGTCTGATCGCATCGCTTCGCGGACAGGATTACTCAAACTTCCGCGTTGTGCTCGCGCTCGATCGTTGTACCGACGGCACGCTTTCGGTCGCGCTCGACACGATCGATGCCGATGACCGCTTCGAGATCTTCGAAGTTTCCGAATGCCCGCGCGACTGGGCCGGAAAGGTCCATGCAATCCACGCAGCGCTAGCGGGTCGAGATTTGCCGTCAGACCAACTGTTCATTTTCGCGGATGCGGACACCATTTTTGATTCGGCGTGCCTGCGATCCTGCGTCAACATTCTCCAAAATCGCAAGCTGGACGCACTCACGCTCCTCAGCTCGCTCACGTACAACCGGGGCTTTGAGCGGCGTGTGCAGGCTCCAGCTTCGATGGAACTCCTGGTCCACTACCCGCCGCGCAAGGCAAGTCGCGACACGCGACGCCGTCCCTTCGCCAACGGCCAGTTCATCCTCATTCGTCGCGCCGCGTACGAAAAAATCGGAACGCACGCCGCATTCCGCGAGGAACTGCTTGAGGATCTCGCGATGGCCCGCGCACTCTGGCGCGAAAAGCTCCGAGTTCACGTCCTTCGTGCCGGCCGAATGCTGACCTGCCGCATGTATCCGGATCCCGCGGCGTTCGAGCGTGGCTGGACGCGCATCTTCATCGAAGCCGCCAAACGCAAGCCACGGCGGCTTCGCGGGTGGGCGATCGCAATCGCAGTGAGGGGGTTTCTGCAGCCAATCGGCAGCGTTCTTGCCATCGCCGCTTCAATGACTGTTGTGGCGATGAGCTTGTCCGCATGGCCGTGGGCCTTCGCAATCTCGGCAATTACTTCAGCATTTGGACTGATTGTTTGGGCCGGGGCAATATTTCGTTTTCTCGTCTTGGCAGGTGTCGATCGCCGGTGGAAACGGCTCGCGATTCTCCTTTGGTGGCCCATCGGCAGCCTTGAAATGGCGGCGCTGCTCCGCCGCGCGGCAGGAAACCTTCGCGGGGGCATCCCCACAGGCTGGGCCGGGAAGAGCTATGTGCGCCCGCCGCGATAGTGGCCGAACCTCGGGCATGGGCTCTCGCGTACGATTGCAGAGAGCGGGGCACAGCTCTCGCTGATTTTCATCCACGATGGGCGAAAAACGGACCAACACGTCGTTTCTGATTGGGCTCGCGGTTTCGGCGTGCGCGCACATCGCTGCGCTCATTGGCCTGCAGCACGTCAAGATCGACTCAACCCGAACTCGAGTCTCACTGGCCTCACTCAAGCCGGTGACAGGCCTCCCGCACCAGATGCGCCAACCGGATCAAAAGCCGCCGCCTCCGGTGCCCGATCCGACGCAGCCGAAGCCTCCGGACCAACCGAAGGATCTGAATCAGGATGTGAAATTCGGCATTGACGATTCAAAGATTGACAGCAACACGTGGCTCGGTTTCCTGGAGGGCGATTCGCCTTCCGGCCGCCAGGGTGAGACCGATCAGGCCGCGATGGCCTTGGACCCCGGCCAGCCCGGTGCTGCATCGCCGGGCAGTGCGGGTTCGCCCGGTACGCAGGCATCCCCGGCCGCCCCGGAATCTGCCGCTCAGTCCGCATCGCCTCCTAAGCCGCCGGATTTGATGAACTTGCGTCCGCCCGTGCCGACGCCGCCCGATGCGGTCAAACCGCCGGATGAAGCCACGCCAAAGAAGGCTGAAGAAGCAGCCCCGGCTCCCTCGCGAAGCGCGCCCCCACAGGTGGCGCCTCCTGCTGGCCAAACCGGCGAAAAGACCACAGTCGATGATCCGCTTGCGCCGCGCGCGGGTGCCGAGAAGTCAAACGCTGGCGCCCATCCAGAAGCCGTGAAACCCGTCGACGCACCCAAGCCCGAAGGCGTCGCAGATGACAAGCCAGTCAAGCCCGACGCGAAAGAAGGCGTCGAGCGCGAAGGCGAAGTCCGGAAGTCAGAGTCGGAAAAGATGAGCCCCGAAGACGGAAAGGGCCAGGCGGAAAAAGAAGTCAAAGAAGTGGCCGAGGCTTCACCTCTCGCCAAACCGGACGAGACACTTCCTCCGGTCGCAGTTGCCCCCGTCGCGCCCACGCCGCCCCAGGAAGAAACTCCCGCAAGTCAGGCTTCTCCTTCTTCGAGCGCAACCCCGAATTCTCCACCGACGCCGGCAACAGGTGGTCAATCCAAACAAAAGGGAATTCGTTCCGATCGCGAGTCGGAAGCGTTCACGAAAAAGGTGATCGACACGCCGATGCGCGACGGTCGAGTGCAGGCCGGTAAAGGTCTCAACATCATCACACGCCGGGCCGACTTCACGAACACCACACTACTGACTGCGCCTCCTCGTGACACGATGGTCCGAATTTCATTCCAGAAGTCGGGCACGGTGAAGCGCGCGGAGTTTGTCAACGGCTCCGCCACCGGCAATCCCAACGTGGACGATCCGCTTATGAATGCGATCTACCGCTGGCGTGCTTCGGGCAAGGACCTGAACGTGCTCGCTGCGGAAGAGACGCTTTCGGTTGTTGTGCGTGTGACTTTCAAGTGATGCGCGGTTGGCTCGCGGCCGATAGAGGAAATCGTGAAGACCAGATTCGCCGCCATTTTCAGCATCCCTGCCCTCGTGTGCCTTGCGGTGCTCGGACAGGATTCCAACCAGCCCCGAATGAAGCCTGTCGACGGAGGCGTCGCCGACATGGGTCCGCTCTCCACTCAGGGACGCTCTCTCTCCCCCGGGCTGCGCCAGCCATCCGGATTTGACCGCGTCTACGAAGTCGAAATCGATGGCAAAAAGTACTTCGCGCGCCAAAATGGAAGTACCGTCGCGGTGTTTCCAAGGTCGGCTTACTCCAAAAACAACGGACGGACCACCACCTTGGTGCCGGCCGGAACCGTCTTCTATCTCGGCGGACTTCCCGACAATGCAAGACCGGTCTCGCCCGAGGAAATGTCCGCCAACTACGCGGGCCGGCCTCAGGATCTTGCGATGCCCTTGAAGTCACAAGACACCCGAGTCGATCTCTCCGCCGCGGCCCAAAGCGCGCGCGGGCAAGTTCGCAATCAGCCCATCACGCTCGACCTGCCCCCCAGCAGTGGCAATGTCTGGGAAAATGAGAGCTATCGCGTTCAGCGCACCGGGCAACTCATCGACGCGGCGCTCGCCGCCAAGATTCGCCGCGGCAACTAACCGCGCTTGTGCGGACCGAGCGCCGCTGCACCACGAGGCATGTCGAATCGCTCACGAGTTGTGCAATAGGTGTTGCCGCCCATGCGTCCGATCGCGTCGAGCATTCCCGCATCCACGTGATGCCGCTCGTTGACCAAGCCGGGCGCGGCCACCACCCCGACCACCTCGCCAATCACAATGTTGCCGGAATCCGGGGCACCCGGGTTCGTTCGAATGACCTGCAAAGTCCGGCATTCAAAGGACAGGAGCGATTCGGCCACCCGGGGCGCGCGTACACGCACACTTGGCTCCGGCGTCAGGCCCGAGAACTCGAACTCGGACGTCTCGTACGGGAGGGGCTCCGCAGCTGCCGCGGCAAGCCTTCCAATTGCGTGTGAAACCACGTTGACCACAAACTCGCCTGTTCCCCCTTCGGAGGGCGGGCGGACATTGCGAAGCGTGTCCTTGTCGCTCCCGTCCGGCTTGGAGACGGGACAGAACAGGATGGTCATCGGATTGGATCCAACACCGCAGAAAAAGGAGAAAGGAGCTAAGTTATGAACGCCGGCTTGAGACATCGAAGACACCAACGCAATGGGCCTCGGGACAACTCCGCCAATAAGGAGCTTGTAACGCTCCGCCGACGGCAGACAAGCAGGGTCGATAAAACCGGTCTTTGGGGGGGTCACTGCGGAGTCTAGAGGTCGAATCGGCAAAACTGGCCCGAGAACCATGTCGTTTGGGCTATGGAAGGTCAAATTCTTTGATCGTGCTCATGGTTCTGTTTGCATTGTTTGGATTCTGAGGCATGTTGATCTAGGAGCAGTATTTTCTCCTTGAAACCCCGTGGTGTACCTGCGATACTGCTCGCGCGGGTACGAGAGAGCCCGTCTGGGTGTCGTTACCGACACCCTTCAAATTGAGAGTGGAGGAGAGCAAGATGCGTCAGATGAAGACTTTGGCTTTGGTTGCGGCTGCTGCCGCCGGTACGGTGAGCGTCGCCCAGGCTGCGACCACTCTCGTGACGTTCGGATACAACAACCTTCAGGGCACGTACACCGCTGCCGGCATGAACGCCGGAAACTTCTCCGCTATGGCGGTGGATCAGGGTGGGGGCGGCCTTCAGACCGATGGCTCGGTGAGCCGCTTGGTCGCGGGTGCGGGTCAGTCCAAGTTCGCTGCTGGCTTTAAGAGCCTGGCGACCTTCGCTGACTTCACCATCAACATCAGCTTCGCACGTATCGGTGCGACGCAGACCGGCACCGGCGCGGGCAGCTTCACGGCGACCGACGCGCTCGGCAACACCGTGAGCGGCAACATCGCGGGCTTCTGGTCGGTGCAGGCCACGATCGGCATCGCCTTCAACGGCACGCTGAGCAACGTGAACATCACCCCGAACGCGATCTTCACGGGCACGGATCCTTCCAGCACGAACTGGAACACGAACCTTCCGACGCCCGGCCCCTACAGTGGCGCTCTGACGCAGTTGATCTTCAACGGCGGTAACTTCTTCACCGATCAGAACCTGTCGAACGTCGCGACTCAGGTCAGCGGCCAGATCGTTCCCTCGACGGGCAGCTTGGCTCTCCTCGGCCTCGGTGGCTTGGTCGCCACCCGCCGTCGTCGCGCCTAAGTAACCTGAATTGACTAACTAAGAGGCCCGTGCTTCGGCACGGGCCTTTTTCGTTTTTGAAGCCGTCGTATTGCGATCGTGCTATCTTCGGCCCGTCATGGATGCGCGCGTTACGACATGGTCTGGCTTGCTTGCAGTCTGGAGCGATTTCGCCCGCGCTGCCGGCGCGCTGCCAAAGACCGGCGACCTCGGCCTCCTTCGCCGCAGCGTGCCGGCGATCATCGGCCTGCAATCGCTCACGCATGCCCTTGAGCACATTGACTGCCTCCCCCCCGACGAGTACTGCTCCGGCCAGGATCGCGCCGCCCTCATTACCCGAACTCTCCGCGCCGAGCTCGAGTCGATCTGGCGTTTCGACGCCATGCCCGCGACGCTCACGGAGATGCTCGTAGAGGCAGAAACTGTGCTGCAGCGCACCCACAGCGCGGGCTACGAGTTTGTTCCCGAGGCCGATCCTTTCGTGATGCCAGTCGGTGCGCCGGCATTGAACGCCTGGCGTGGGAGGCGGTCGTTTGGAGGAAAGGTGTTTGCCGCGCAAGCAAACAAACGCGTGCGTGCGGGCCTGCCCGTACTTTTCATATCTGCTCTCAGCGGCAGGCCCCTCGCGCGGGAAGACCTGCTCGATCTCGGCGCATTGCTACCGGGCTGTCTCTGGGGACGCGTCAAAGAAATGCGTCAGGTTTTTGAGACTCCCGACCCGCGGGGCCTTCGCCAAGTCACTGCGGAACCCGGTCAAATCGGAGTGGGGGCTGAAGTACTCCAAAGAATCGGCGTCGAAGGACCCGCTTCCACCCTCGCGGACGGTCCCCGAATTCAAACGCTGCGCACCGTCTGAGCCGAGTCTTCGAACGCGCGCGGTTCCCTATAGTCGCCCCCATTTTTCAACCGGCCGCGGCATACTTTCGCGGCCCTTCGCGGAGGCACTATGCGGCGTTCCAAGATCTCGATCATCGGTGCGGGAAATATCGGCGGCACCTGCGCACACTGGGCAGCGGCAAAGGAACTGGGCGACATCGTCCTGCTCGACATTCCCGAAAAGGAAGGCGTTGCGAAGGGAAAGGCGCTTGACCTCGCGTGCTGCGGCCCGATCGAGAACTTTGATTCGAAGATCATTGGCACCAGCGATTACAAGGACATCGCGGGTTCCGAAGTGGTGGTCATCACCGCCGGCCTCCCCCGCAAGCCCGGCATGAGCCGCGACGACCTTGTGCAGGTCAACACCGGAATCGTGAAGTCGGTGTCTGAAAAGGTGAAGGAATACGCCCCCAACTCGATCGTCATCGTGGTGAGCAATCCGCTCGATGCGATGGTGTACGTTGCATGGAAAGTGACCGGCTTCCCGGCCAATCGCGTGATCGGCCAGGCCGGCGCCCTCGACGTTGCTCGCTATAAGACCTTCCTTGCCATGGAGCTCGGCGTGAGCGTCGAAGACATCCAGGGCGTGCTGCTCGGCGGACACGGCGACGACATGGTCCCGCTGCCCCGCCTCACCAGCGTGAACGGCATTCCGATCAGCGATCTGCTTCCCCCTGAGAAGATCGCGGCCGCCGTCGAGCGCGCCAAGGTCGGTGGCGGCGAGATCGTCAAGCTCATGGGCACCAGCGCCTTCTACGCCCCCGCCAGCGGCACAATCGACATGGTCGAAGCCATCGTCCGCGACAAAAAGCGGATCATCCCGTCCGCGGCGTATTGCGAAGACGAGTTTGGCGTTGCCCCCGGTCAGAAGGGCAAGGGCTACTTCGTCGGCGTTCCCGCCGTTCTTGGTGCTGGCGGCGTCGAGAAGATTCTGTCGTTCAAAATGGACCCGACGGAAAAGAAGTTCATGGATGAGTCGATCAGCCACGTCAAGGAACTGGTCGGCGTTGTCCGGAAGATGTTCCCCGAACTGGCTTGATAACTCGGTTCTTTCCACTGTCCGAGAACCTATCGAAAGATTGGGTTGAACTTTCCCGGCTCGCGAGCCGAACGAATTGGCCTGCGAACGCGCTGGAAGGAATCAGGAGACCCCGGATGCGACTGAAATCAAAGATGAGCACGCTGGCCGCGATGATCGTGATAAGCGGCCTCGCCATGGCAGACGAGCCAGCAAAGCCCGAGGCAGCGACCGCAGCCCCCGTCGCTCCCGCCCCTGCACCTCAGAAAGTGCGTGAACCGGTCGCTCCGATCACCTGGAGCGATCCGGCGATCGAGAAGATCTCCAAGATGCTGATCGGCAGTTGGAAGTCGACGGCGCCGCTTCCGGAAGGCGCCGACCCGAAGGAAGCTGTCGAGGTTGCGATGTTCATCGCGCCCGCTCGTTCCCCCGACCTCACAGACCTCCTCTACGTTGAATCGGCCCGGGTTGATTCATTGCAGTCTCCGTACCGGCAGGCGTTCTTCCAAGTGTACAAGTACAAGAACGGCCTGCGCCTCCGCACGTTCGAACCGATGCGTCAGATCGGCGGCGCACTGGTTGGCCTTTGGGCGAACCCTGATCTCTTCCCTTCGGTGACTCGCCGCGATTTGGTCGTGACGATGGATATCGAACTGACCGCCGATGGGGACGGCTACAAAGGCAAAAGCCCGCATCCGTATCCGACCGGCCGGCTCAACGCAGTGGAAATGACCAGCGACTTCACGATCAAGCCCGACCGGATCATCACCGCCGACAAAGGTTTCGACAGCAATGGCGAAGTGATCTGGGGCGCCAAGGGCGACAGCACGTTTGAATTCGCAAAGTTCGAACCCCCGGTCCGCACGTTTACCCGCGATGGCAATGTGTTCGTGATCGAATACCGTCGGGGCGAGGATTCGCGTCAGTGCGAAATGGGCGACGAGATCTCGGTTCACTACCTCGGATTCCTTTCCAACGGTTTCCGCTTCGACAGTTCGCTCGATCGCCAGCCGCCGAACCCGCTCACCTTTAACGTGAACCCCAAGCAGGTCATTCCTGGTTTCATTCAGGGATTGCTCGGGGCAAACGTCGGAACGGTCCGTCGCGTCTACATCCCCTGGGAAGCGGCATACGGCGAATTTGGAAATGCCCGCACCCGCATTCCACCGTGGGCCGACCTCTACTTCGATTTCGAGGTCATGCGATTGAAGGATCCGACCGTGAAGGATGCCTCGATTCCGATGACGGTCGGAGGCACCGACATCCGGACAATCAAGGACCGCATCCAGGAGATCGGTCCCGATGGCCAGCCGATCCAAAAGGATGCGCCCAAGCCCGCCGAGCCCGCCCAGCCCAAATAAGTCAGAAACACTGATTCATTCAGACGGCCGGGCACCTTGCCCGGCCGTCTATCGTTTTACCGCGCGAAAAAACCGCGCTCAATCGTGGACTGTGGCGAAGGATGAGCGAAAAAGACCTTTACAGCGTGCTCGGTGTGGCCAAGTCGGCCTCGAACGACGAACTCAAGAAGGCGTATCGCAAGCTCGTGCGCCAGTACCACCCCGACGTGAACAAGGCGCACGATGCCAGCGCGAAATTCACCGAGGTGCAAGAGGCGTACGACATCCTGTCAGACGAAAAGAAGCGACGCTACTACGACCAGTTTGGTGTCGTACCAGGGTCCGCCGCGGCAGACGCGGGAACGCCCGGTCCCGGCCCGCGCACTCCGTGGGAAGGCGGTCAGCGTGTCCGCGTCGATCAAATGGACATGGACCAAGAAGACCTCGGGTCCATGTTCGAGTCGTTCTTCGGAGGCGGCAGAGCCCGCGATCCGTTCGGTGGCTCGCCATTCGGAGCGGGTGGGGGAGGTGCGGGTAGCGGACGAGGAAGCAAGGCACGTGCCCAGCGAACCGTCGAACCCGAGCCGCTCGAGCACGATTTGTTCCTCACGTTTATGGGCGCCGCGCGAGGGGGCACCGAAGACCTCAAGCTCAACCTCGACGGCAAGGCTCGCACGATCGAAGTGAATATCCCTGCCGGTGTTCGCGACAAACAGCAACTCCGCATGCGCAAGGGCGCGGGCGATCGCGACCTGGTATTGAACATCCGCGTGGGCGGACACCCGGTCTTTCGGCGTGAAGAAGGCAATGACCTTTCGCTCGATCTCGGATTGAGCGTGTCCGAAGCGATTCTGGGTGCGACGGTGAACGTGCAGACTCTTGACGGAACCGTGGAGATGCGGATTCCACCCGGCACGTCGAGTGGTGCAAAGCTCCGCCTCCGCGGCAAGGGCATCCAGCCCGCCAAGGGCGACGCCGGTGATCTGTATGCCGTCGTGCGTGTCCTGGTGCCAAAGCCCGACCTGCTTTCCGAAGAGGAAAAACAGGCGATCCGGGAGATCGGCGCCAAGCAGGGCAACGTGCGCAGCGAATGAGCAAGTGCGAGGGGGCGGGTGCTCTTCCCCTACGATCAGCAAGATGAACGAGAGGCGATTTCAGGTCATCGTGATCGGTGGCGGTCACGCGGGTGTCGAAGCGGCATGGGCCGCGGCAAACCTGTTGCGCACGGAAAAAAGTGTCGCCCTCGTCTCCATCGATCCAACAAAAACCGGCGTCATGAGCTGCAACCCTGCGATCGGCGGCTTGGCAAAAGGCCAGCTTGTCCGAGAGATCGATGCGCTCGGCGGCCTCATGGGTCTCGCGGCCGACGCCACCGGTATCCAGTTCAAAGTCCTCAACACGAGCAAGGGGCAGGCCGTACGCGGACCGCGAGCGCAGTGCGACAAGCACGCGTATGCCGAATGCGTTCAGGCCATGATCGCGTCTCGCCCGCAGATCGAAGTCGTTCGCGGAACGGTCGATGAGTTGATCGTCGACAGCGGGCGAATTCGAGGCGTGCTCGTCGCGGGGAACAGACTCGAAGCCGACTCGGTCGTGCTCACAACCGGCACGTTTATGCGCGCCCTGATGCATACCGGTGAAAACAAGGTTGAAGGCGGTCGCTACGGCGAAGCAAGCGCCGTCGGGATTTCGGCAACGCTTCGCTCGCTGGGATTTGAGCTCGGCCGCCTCAAAACCGGAACGCCGCCCCGTCTCAAGCGGGGCACGATCAGGTGGGATGATCTCGACGTCGCCGGCGGCGATTCCAAGCCCACGCCGTTCAGCGACCTCACGCTCTGCGAAGAAAGCGCGACAGATTCGACGCCTTCGATGGCCCGATTTCCGGTGCTTCAGCAAATCAACTGCCGCCAGACGCGAACGACCGCGCAATCCCACGAACTCATCCGCGCAAACCTGCATCGCGCTCCGATGTACTCCGGTCAGATTGAGTCGGTTGGTCCTCGCTATTGCCCTTCAATTGAGGACAAGGTCGTTCGCTTCGCAGAGCGCGAGACACACGGCGTCTTCCTCGAGCCCGAATCGCTGAAAGACGACTGGATCTACTGCAACGGCATTTCGACAAGCCTTCCGGCGGATGTGCAGGACAAGATCGTCCGCTCCATGCCCGGCTGCGAAAATGCCGAGATTTACCGGTACGGATACGCGGTTGAATACGACATGGTGCGCCCGCACCAGATCGCCGCGACCGGCATGACGCGTCTGGTCGACGGTCTGTTTCTCGCCGGTCAGATCAACGGCACCAGCGGCTATGAAGAAGCCGCTGCACAGGGCCTCATCGCCGGAATTAACGCCGCGCTTCGTGCGCTCGGCCGCGAGCTTTTCACGTTTGGACGCGATCAGGCGTACATCGGCGTACTCATGGACGACCTGGTCACAAAGACACCCGTTGAGCCGTACCGCATGTTCACCAGCCGCGCCGAGCACCGGCTCATCCTGCGTGCCGACAACAGCGCGGATCGCCTGACGCCGGTCGCCCGCGAACTCGGTCTACTTGCAAATGAATTGGGCGAACTGCGCTGGCGTCGACACGCTGAGCGCATCGAACGTATGAACGCGGTGAACACGCGTCTTGATCGCACTTCGATCGCTGGTGAACAGCTTTCCAAGCTCGTCCGCACGCCCGAATTCGATGCGCATCAGCTCATGCAGGCAATGGCAACCGACGCGGTTTCTGCTGGCGTCCCCTCGGAAGTTTGGGAAACTGTCTTCGCTGAACGTCGCTACGCGCCGTACATTGATCGCGCCCGAAACGACATCAAGCGCGGCATGGAGATGGAACGACGCCGCCTGCCCGACGAAATTGACTATCACTCCATGACGCCGCTCCGCACCGAAGCCCGCCTCGCACTCAGTAAGTTTCGCCCCGAGACATTCGGGCAGGCGAGCCGTCTCGAAGGAATCACCCCGGCCGATGTGACTTTGCTCGCGGTGCTCGTTCAGAGACATCGCCGCCCCCCGACGCCGCAGGCCGATGGGGTGAACGCTTGATCGGCGCCGGGTTTCTGATGCTGGCGGAGCAGGCCGCTCCGCAGGAAGGCGCTCACGGCAACACCGCCGTCGGCCTCGTCGTCATTCTCGTGACCGCCGCGGTCGTCGCCACGCTCTTCCGCCGGTTGCGCCTCCAGATCATTCCCGGCTACATCATCGCCGGCGCGCTTGTTTCCATCCTCGCCTCCGCGATTCGCGAGCGCTACGACATCGGCCTGGGCGAAGTGGAAAACATCAGTCAGTTTGCCACGGTGCTGCTCATGTTCACCATCGGGCTGCAGCTCGAGATCGACTCGCTCCGCCGCTCCATGATCTCGGTCTTCGGGCTTGGGATCGTCGCCACAGTCGCCTGCACCATCGTGCTTTGGGTTGCCGCGATGGTGTTCGGCCTTTCCGCACCCGTGGCCCTCGCCGTGGGAATGGCGATGTCCATCTCCTCGACCGCCGTGCTGCTCCGCGTTCTGCAGGAGCGGCGCGAATTGCACCAGACGCACGGCCGATTGTGTGTGGGTGTCTCGATCGCACAGGATCTGATGTCGATCCTGATGCTTGGTCTGCTTCCCGCAATCGCGGCATGGCACGCCGCGAGTCATTCCGCTGCCGGCTCGGCGTCAGCGCCTGATTTCGGCAAAACAAGCATCACGGTTCTCATCGGTCTCGCCGGCGTAACTCTGCTTCTGATGATCGGGCGTTACGCCTTGCCGGCCGTGCTCGAGTTCGTCGCCGATGTCGGCGCTCGCGGATCGGCCGGGAGATCCGGATTTGGTTCGAAGGAGCTCGTACTCGTCAGTTCCGCCGCGATCGCCCTTTCTGCCGCCGTCGCCACGAGTCTGCTCGGCTTCAGCCCGGAACTCGGCGCGTTCCTCGCCGGGCTGCTGCTCGCCTTTACGCCTTATCGCACGCAACTCGCCGGACAGTTCGAGCCGCTTCGTGATCTTCTGATGGCGATCTTCTTCACGACGGTGGGACTCGGAATCCACATCCATGAGGTGAGCGCGTATCTCGGTCCGATCCTGATCGGCGTCGTGGTCCTCATGTCGCTCAAGATCTTGGTGACATGGTGCTGCGTCTGGGCGCTCGGAAGTTCCGCTCCGCTCGCCGTCATCACGGCGATCTATCTTGGCAACGCGGGCGAATTCAGCCTCGTGCTGCTCGCCGCGGCCGGACAGACCTCTCCCGCACCGATTCTTGCCGGCGCCCCGCTCGGCGCTCTGATCGCGGTGGTAGTGCTCTCACTGATTCTGTCGCCGTTCCTGTTCGCGTGGGCGCATCCGCTCGCTGCCAAGATGCAGCGAATGGGGCCGCCTCCTTGGACCAAGCGACTCGGCGTGTTGATGAAGGCCGACATGCGTGAGGCGGCGCCGCTGGAGGCCGGAGCGCACGACGCGATTCAGGCTCGCCACGTCATCATCGCCGGCTTTGGACCGGTCGGCCGCAGCCTCGCGGCACGGCTTGATGTGCAGAAGGTTCCGTACACGGTCATCGAGCTAAACCCAGAGACGGTGCGCCGTCAGCTAAAGCTCGGCCGATCGATCCTGTACGGCGATATCACCAATCCCGAAGTGCTCGAAGCAGCGGGGGCTCGCATCGCCGATGCGGTTGTCATCACGATCCCCGATGATGAAGCAACTCTGCGGGCGATCGCAACCGCGCGAAGCCTCTCGGCCACCACGTTCATCGCCTGCCGCACCGGCTATTTAAGCGGCGCGTTCCGCGCATACGAAGCGGGCGCTGATCACGCTGTCGTGGAAGAGGTTGTCACTGCCGACGCGATGGAAAAGCAGATCTTCGAGAAGCTGCAAAGCCGGCGCGGACCCGACCTGGTGCCTCAGCCGCAGGCGTCTTAAGTTCTATTGCAAACAGCTACTCGGCGGACTTGTCGTCTTTGCCTTCGTCGGCCTTCTTGTCCGAATCCGGCGCCGCCGCGGCAGGAAGCGGAGTTGCCGTCTTGCCCATCATTTTGAGTTCGTCGCGCAGGATTGCCGCGAGCTCGTAGTTTTCGTTCTCGATCGCTTCCGCCAAACGCGTGCGCAACTCGGCGTGTTGGCTGACCGGCAACTTCGGCACAAGCGATTCGCGCATCCCGCGGAGCATGTCGGCTTCTGCCGAAGCGTCGAACATCTGGGGCTGGCCCACGCTCGAGAAGTACGTCCGGAGCGATTCGAGCCCCTGATCGAGAGCGAAGACCGCTGCCTTGGGTTCGTTGTCCTTGAGCGCCTGGCTCGCCATTGCGCGAGCGCGAAGCATCAGGATGTACGGGCGGAACTGTTCGAGGACATTCCGGTCACCCTCGGTCTCCGAATGAGCGGCACACAGATCGAGCACCCGCAGGTTCCGGGTCGTATCGCGAACGACGCCCTCGAAATCTTCGAGGGCCAATAACGCAAGATACCGGTGGTAGTACTGCACGGCCTCTTCACGAAGCAGGCGGCTGTCCTCCGCGTCGAGCGAGAATCGCTCTGCCGGGGCACCCTCTTCCTCTTCGGCCTTGGAATCGAGCTGGGCCTCAAAGTACTCCAGAAGGCTTGGGAAGCCGTGGGGGCGCTCCCCGTCCGGCCGGCCGGTCGGGAACATCTGAAGAATGCCCAAATCGACCCGAATCTGGATTCTGGGCTGGCCATCGTCGCCCTGAATCAGGCGGGCATTGATCGATCCAGGCTCGTAGGCCCATTCGGAAAGGAGTTTGCTGAGGTCGTTGTGCATCGGGAACAGAGGAACCGTAGCAAGATAGTCCTGAAACGCAAGCCTTGTTCGACCTTCGCTAGGGTCTGGAGCGTCTACGAAGAAGAATCCGGAGATTTCGGCAGGTTGGACTGCACCGTTTAGTGAAAATTTTCGCTTTTTCTGGCTGCCGGATTTGCATTTGGCGCAGTCTGTGTCATGGTTCAAGTAGGAGGAGCTGCGCAAAGAGTCAGGACAGGGTGATTGAGTCGATGAACAACGTCGATTGCAACCTGTGCACGACTTCTTGCGTAGCCTTCTGTGTGGTGTGCCCGGGCTTGTCTGGCCGGGCCGAGGAGTTGAGAGGGGTGTGGTGCCCCGGAAGGTGGTAGAACAGTGGCAGCGAGTTCCGCTCGGGCCCGTCAGGGTTCTGTTCAGGTCCAATCCGACCTGCACGTGTATTTCCAAGAAATCAATCGGACCAAGCTTCTCACGGCAGACGAAGAGAAGGAGCTTGGGTGGGCGATCATTAACGAGAATTGCCCGAAGTCTCGCGAGCGGATGATCCGCGCGAACCTTCGCCTCGTTGTTGCAATCGCAAAGAACTACGCAAACCGCGGTTTGCCTCTTTCGGATCTCATCGAAGAGGGCAACATCGGTCTGCTTCGCGCCGTTGAAGGGTTCGATCCTTCTCAGGGCGCGCGGTTCAGCACCTATGCAAGCTGGTGGATCAAGCAGGCGATCAAGCGTGCCTTGGTCAATGCCACGCAGCCGGTGCACGTTCCCGCGTACATGGTTGAACTGATCGCCAAGTGGAAGCTCGCGGCCCGAAAGCTCGAGCAGGAACTTGGCTATCCGCCCAGCCTTCAGGACCTCGCCAAGGCGATGGACCTGCCGGTGAAGAAGCTCCGCGTCATCAAGCGCGCCGTCAAGGCTTTCCAGAGCCCCGGCAGCGACTCACGCGACATCGACGGCGATCTCCTGAAGATGAGCGACATCCTTGCGGATTCGCGTCACTCAACGCCGCACGACAACATTCTCCGTGATGACGAGCTCGAGACCCTTCGTCGCCTCCTTGAGACGATTGATGATCGCGAAGCACGCATCCTGCGTCTGCGTTTCGGCCTCGATGGTTGCGAGCCCCTCACGCTGAAGGAAGTCGCCGAAGAAGTCGGCATCAGCCGCGAGCGCGTCCGCCAGATCGTGGACGAGGCTCTCACCAAGCTCAATCAGCGCCTCACGGACGATCGGCCCAGCCGCTTCTTCCGCGAAGGTGGCGAAGCGGGTCGTCGCGATGAAGCGGCGCCGCCCCGTCAGACGCGGTTCACCAGCCCGAACTTTGAGGGCAGCCGCGCCGGCTGATTCGGTTCAAATATTTTGTGCAACTTCAGCCGGGGCTTCGAGCCCCGGCTTTGTTTTTGGCAGGCGTTTGTGCCTTCGGCTACGATCGGCTCATGCAGACCCGCCTTGTTCAATTGATCACGGTGCTGGCCGTCGCGCTCGTCGCGCCGCTGGCGTGCGCGCAGGACTTTGTCAGCCGCGTCAACGCGCTCTATGCGGATATTCCTGCCGCCAAACGCAGCGACACCATCCTCATTCCCGCTCTCGCTGCGATGGAATCGCCCCCGGCATCCGTTCGCGACCTGGAAAAGGCACGCCTGATCGTGCCGGAAATGGCGGGTTGGAAAGAAGCTCTCGACTGGGCGATGAAGCCGGCTCAGCGTGCCGCGCTCGAAGCGCTGACAAAGGCCACCGCCCTTCAGAGCAGCCCGCCTCCGATGGCGTGGGGTCAGGGCTACGGAGTCGCGGCAGTCACTCCCGCGCTCGTCAAAGCAAAGCTCTACACCGAGCTCGGCGATCCGCCGCTTCTGGCCGGTGCTCAATTCCTGTATCTCCCGAAACTGACGGAGCTGTGCATTCTCGCGAACGTCGAGGCCACCCGTCTTCAGGCCGAAGGCAAAGTCAACGAGGCAATCGCGATCATGGGACGCGTCCTTGTGCTCGGACGCCAGATCGCCGATCGTCAGTTCTTCCGTGAGGCGCGCTGGGGCCTGGAAACAATGATCAGTTCGCTCGAGCGCGTCCGCGACATCGCGTACGTCGATTTCCGGGGCAAGCACCTGCTGACGCGCGATCAGCTCATGGGCTTCATCAAGGCTCTCGACGAAAAGGGTGAGGTACGTGTTGATCGCATCCTGTTTCCCAAGGGCGATTTGATCGCCGCCGAACAGGCTGTCGCGATCGTGATGGTTCCGAAGGGCGGCGTGAACGAGCGCACTTTCCCGACGACCATGGCCACGCTCACTTCTTCCGAGCAGCCGCTGCGTCTCTTCAGCGAGGCCGCGGCATGGAAGAGCGCAGGCACCGGCCACGCCGACTGGTATGCAACCAACGCGGAAGTGAAGAAGCTTTCGGACGACTACGCCACCCGCTGGCCTCTCGAATGGTTTCACACGCTCAATTCACTCCCCTTCGAGCGGAACAAGCTCGATGCGGCCCAGTTCGCCGTTCTGACTGCGACAGTGCCGGACATGTCCCAACTCTTCAATTTGCGGCAGGCCGTCCGCACCGAGATCGTCGGCACGAGGGCGGCGCTCGCGATCGTCGGTTCGTATTACGCCCGCAAGGCGTTTCCGCCCAAGCTCTCTTCGATCGCTCCGGAATGGATGGAGCGCCTTGACATCGATCCGTTCAACCCGCAGCTCCAGAACGCCAATCGGCCGCCTCTCGAGTACTTCGTACCGATGCGTGACCAGGTTGTGGACGCCAAGAGCGACCCGCAGCCGCACGAGATCAACATCATCGGTGAGAACGGCTTGAACTTCTCGATCAAGCTGAAGGACGACACGGCAGTGATCTACAGCGTCGGCGCCGACAACCGGAAGGGCTGGGTCAAGCGAGTTCAGAACACGGTCGAGAAGGCTCCCGATGTTGATTATTTGATCTGGCCGAGCGAACTGAGTCTCTTCCGGCAGCATCTCAGTGAGAGCGGGGAGCTCAAGTGACTCAGGCCGGACGCGTTGAGAAAGTCGTCATCATCGGAAGCGGACCGGCGGGTTGGACCGCGGCGATTTACGCTGCCCGTGCGCAGCTCGAGCCCGTGGTCTATGTCGGCATCCCAAAGCAGGATCCGGGGCCGATTCTTCCGGGCGGTCAGCTCATGCTGACCACAGACGTTGAAAACTATCCCGGCTTTCCAAAGGGAGTCGCCGGCCCCGAAATGATGTCGCTCTTCCAGCAGCAGGCCGAGCACTTCGGCACGCGCGTGGTGGGTGAAGACATTGTCCGCTGCGATTTCTCTAAGCGTCCGTTCGAACTGCATGTTTCCAATGGCGATGTCGTGAAAACGCACAGCGTAATCATCGCGACGGGTGCCGTGGCCAATTGGCTCGGGCTCAAGAACGAGATGCGCATTGCGACGATTGGTGGCGGCGTTTCGGCGTGCGCCGTCTGCGACGGTGCCCTCCCGATATTCCGTGGCCAACCCCTCGCCGTCGTTGGCGGCGGGGATACCGCAATGGAAGAAGCGACCTATTTGACCAAGTTTGCTTCGACGGTGTACATCATCCACCGGCGCGATTCATTCCGCGCGTCGAAGGTAATGCAGAAACGCTACATGGATCGCCACAACGCCAAGGTTCTCTGGAACAAGGCGGTTGAAGATGTGCTCGGCGACGACAAGGTCACCGGCGTCCAACTGAAAGATACCGTCACCGGTGAAATCTCGACGCTCGATGTCAAAGGTCTCTTCATCGCGATCGGCCACACGCCCGCAACCAAGTTCCTGAAGGACAGCGGCATCGAATTCGACGAGAGTGGCTACGTTGCGCTCAAGCGGCGCAACAGCTACACCAATATCGAGGGTGTCTTTGCAGCGGGCGATGTTGCGGATAGCGCGTATCGCCAGGCCGTGACCGCAGCCGGAATGGGTTGCCAGGCAGCACTCGACGCAGAACGCTGGCTCGCGGCACAAGGCATCGACTAAGAGCGTTTTGTTTCGCGCTCAGGCGAATCGCAGCAGAAGGCTGATCGGCCCGTCATTCAGTACGTCGACTTTCATGTCCGCACCGAAGCGGCCGGACTGCACGTTGCCCAGCGTCGGGCGGAAGTGCGAAGCGAGTGTTTCAAATCGAGGCCTCGCCAGATCCGGCGCCAAGGCGCCTGTAAAGCTCGGACGGTTGCCGCCCGACGTGTCGGCAGCGAGCGTGAAGTTTGGGATCAGCAGAACGTTGCCCCCGGCCTCGATCACATTGCGGTTCATTTTCCCGGCATCGTCCGCGAAGATGCGGAGCGCGAGCAGCTTTGAAGCGAGCTTCGCATCAAGCGACGCAGCGTCCGCAGTTTCATAGCCGACAAACACAGCCAAGCCGGGACCGATCTCGCCGATCACGTCCCCTTCAACTTCGACTGAGGAATGCAGACACCGCTGGACAAGCACGATCATGGTAAAGAGCGTACCGACCCGTTTCGCCGCGCGAAGAAGCCGGTCTAGTGGTCGTTCGCGTCCTGGCTCGCCGGCAGATCGCACTCGCCGAAGATGCGGAACTCTTTGCGCCGCAGGATCTGGCCTGCCAGCGTCGGATCGTCGACTGCAAGAGCGATGGTGGGGGTGCCGTTGGGCCGGAGCATCAGCGGATATGCGAACTGGATGAACAGTTCCGCGCCGAGCAGGCACAGGCACATGCTCGCAAGCGTGTGACCGCGCGAAAGTTCGACGACCAGGACATCCTTCTCAGAGAAGGGGAGTTTCTCGTCGTGCAGCACCTTTCGGGCGCAATCGGCGTTGTTGGTGATCAGCCGAACAACCGCGTGGTCGGTCGCTTCATGAACCGAGAGGGCGCAAATCGCACACGCCGAGCCGTCGAATGCCTCTACGAGATCAAAGAGCTTCCCGACCTTGTTGGTCAGGAAGACGCTGAATTGCGTCACCATCGGGGGCGCGTAGCCCTGAGTCGTTTCGTAGCCCATCGAGGCCTGGCTCATCGCGAAATCCTTGCGAACGCCGAGGTCAGGGAGCCGGGCGCAGCCTTCCCGGTCGTCCGTCTCCGTCCGATTTAGGAGGAAACGGGCGAATCAGGATCCGAGCGGGCCGAACACAGTTCCCACGCCGCAGGCCGTCTCCAAACCATTGCCAGAAACCGGCTTGCAGACCTAGTTTACCGGAACTGAAGCAATCTGACAAGGCCGAAAACCGGACGCGACGTTGGATCGCGAACGGTGACAATTCAAACCTCCATTACGCCGAGAAACTCGAGCCGCAGCCACAAGTGCTCGTCGCGTTGGGATTCTGGAAGACAAACCCGCGGCCCATGATCTCGTCCTTGAAGTCGATCGTCACGCCCGAAAGGTACAGCAAGCTCTTGGGATCGCAGATGATGCGGACGCCATGCTGCTCGAACATTTCGTCCGTTTCCTTGCGGGTTTCCGTGAGGTCGAGGATGTAGCTGAAGCCCGAGCATCCACCGCCCTTCACTCCCACACGCAGGCAGACCTTGGCGGGGTCGAGTTCCTGCTGCTGGATGATCGTCCCGACTTCGCGGGCCGCGGTGGGGGAAAGAATGACGGGTGCCTGCGTTGAGACTGAGTCTTGAGTGGCTTGGTTGGTCACGGGTGTCTCCGGGGGTATTCGGCGAATTCTGAGGCCACCAAATATACGAGCGCAAGGAGCGGCAGGGTCGCAGTCCGATAACTGAAATAATGGCGCCAAATTCCCGGCCAGTTCCGAACAGGTCCAGAAAATAGCGAAGTGCCATTAAAATCCCTAAATCTAGGGAAAATAGCCCGTTTTGAACAAAAGGAATCTCCCCCCTTTGGGTATATTCAACCCGTGCGGGGTGTTTTCCCCGTGCCCGGCGTTTTCCGCCGCCGGTTGGTGGAGAGACTGTTTCGAACGAAGGAGAGAGAGATGAAGAAGTTTTTGGCAGCCTTTGCAGGCTTGGCTGTGGCAGCGTCCGCAGCGAATGCCGCCGTGTTCAACATCAATGTCACGAACGTTCTCAGCAACGATGAGTATGGCGCTCCGCTGAACGTCGTTCAGATCGTCAACACCGCAATCGCGAACGGCCATGTCGTTTCGATCGGCTGGGACGTGACCCTGTTTGCCGACAGCCCCTCGTGGCTCTCGGAACTGACCGTTGCGTTCGAGAACACCGCGCAGACGTCCGGCGTCTTCCTGGCTCCCGGCACCGGCGACGATTTCCCGGGCACCCAGGCCTACTCGAGCGGCGGTTTGCTCGACCTGATCGGCCTCGGATTGGATTTCAATCTGGATGCAGACGGTCAGCTCCGCCTCGAATTCTTCGAAGGCTTTGACGATTTCCCGAATGATTGGGATGGCATCTGGATGAGCGGCACGCTCTCGGTCGAAGTGCTCGACGTTCCGGCCCCGTCGGCGTTCGCGCTCCTCGGCATCGCCGGCTTTGCCGCCGGTCGCCGTCGTCGCTGAATCTGATTGATTCAAACAATCGAAAAAGCGGGGACCGGTTCGCCGGTCCCCGCTTCGTTTTTGTCGTACAGGCTTTCGATTGGGCCCGGTTTTCCCCGGAGCTCGGTGCTGTGGCTTTCAGACCTTGGCCGCGGCATCGGCGGGTGTTTGCGCCTTGATGCCGTTCTTCGCCTTGTAGTCCTCGATTGCCGCGTGAATCGCATCCTCCGCGAGAACCGAGCAATGGATCTTCACGGGCGGAAGGCTGAGTTCTTCGACGATCATGGTGTTTTTGATCAGGGCGGCGTCATCGAGCCTTTTGCCCTTGAGCCACTCGGTTGCGAGCGAGGAACTGGCGATCGCGCTGCCGCAGCCGAAGGTCTTGAATTTAGCGTCCTCGATCACGCCGTCTTTGCCGACTTTGATTTGGAGCTGCATGACATCGCCGCACTCGGGTGCGCCGACGAGGCCGACGCCGACGTCCTTGCGCTGCTTGATTTCGGCCTGTGTCCCGAACGAACCGACGTTGCGCGGGTGCTCGTAGTGGTCGATGATTTTGGGTCCGTATGCCATGGAAAACTCGCTTTCAGAACTGCGGAATTGGTGAATCTAGTGGTGAGCCCATTCGACCTTTGAAAGGTCGATGCCTTCCTTGTGCATGTCGTAGAGCGGGGAGAGATCGCGGAGCTTTTTGACTGCCGCGACGATCTTCTCGATCGAGTAGTCGATTTCCTGATCGGTGGTCCAGCGTCCGAGACTGAGGCGGAGGCTGGAGTGCGCGAGGTCATCGCCCACGCCGATGTTCTTGAGAACGTAGCTCGGCTCCAGGCTGGCGCTGGTGCACGCGGAGCCGGAAGAACAGGCGATTTCCTTCACGGCCATCATCAGGCTTTCGCCCTCGACAAACCCGAAAGAGATATTGGTGATGTGAGGCAGACGCTTCTCGCGATGACCGTTCACCTGGCAGGTATCGAGCCGGGAGGTGATCGAATCTTCCATCTTCTTGCGGAGCTTTCCGAGGCGGATCGCGTCGGCGGACATCTCTTGCCCCGCGATCTCGCACGCCTTTCCGAGGCCCACGATACCGGTGACGTTCAGCGTTCCGGAGCGGAAGCCACGTTCCTGTCCGCCTCCGTCAACAAGCGGCGTGAGGCGAACGCGAGGACGCTTGCGCCGGACGAAGAGCCCGCCCACGCCCTTTGGCCCGTAGAGCTTGTGGCCGGAGAAACTCATCAGATCGATGTTGTCCGCGTACACATCCGTCGGCATCTTGCCGACCCACTGGGTCGCGTCGGTGTGGAAGATGATGTCGCGCGACTTGCACAGTTCGCCGATCTGCGGGATCTCGTTGATGACCCCGATCTCGTTGTTCGCGCGCATGATGGTCACGAGAATGGTGTCGTCTCGGAGAGCCGCTTTGACCATCTCGGCTGTCACAATCCCGTCCTTCGGGGGTTCAAGGAACGTGACCTCGAAGCCTTCTTTCTGAAGCCTCTTGCACGGATCAAGCACCGCCTTGTGTTCGATCGCGCATGAGATGATGTGTCCCCGGGGCTTGCCGGAACCTTCGGCAGCCTTCTCGTACATGATCGCGGCGCCGCGGATCGCCAGGTTGTTGCTCTCGGTCGCGCCGGAGGTGAAGATCACTTCCTTTTCGTCGGACTTGATCAGATCCGCGACCTGGCGCCGCGCCTTGTCGACACCCTCTTCCGCTTCCCACCCGAAACGGTGGTTCCGAGATCCGGGGTTGCCGAAGATTGACGTGAAGTACGGGAGCATCGCTTCAACCACGCGAGGATCGCATGGAGTGGTGGCGGCGTGATCCAAGTAGATCGGGAGCTTGGGGGTGAATACCGGGGTGGATGCGTTGTCGGGCATGGCGATTCCTTTGACGGCCCGCAGGTTTGGAGCGATACGACCGAACCGCGAAGTGCCGCGGAATAGCTGAGATTCAGTCTCATGTTAGGGGGAGTGTCAGGCGGCGGGCGGGGGCCTTCGGTAGACCATTTCGATCCGGTTGCCCTTGGCGTTGTAGCGGACTTCGGTCATGTAGTTGCGGATCAGCATCACGCCCCGGCCGCGGGGGATCTCGAGGTTTTCGTCGAGAGTGCAGTCCGCGACGGTTTCGCTCTGAAAGCCGGGACCTTGATCTTCAATGGCGATAACAACCTCGTGCGGCGAGACGGAAAACTCGACGGTGGCCGGAGTATCGTGCGGCAGGGTCTTGTGGCCGTGGTTGAACGCGTTGGCGATTGCCTCCTGGAAGGCGAGCCGAACCGCGAACAACGACGCCTTGGTGAAGCCGGCGGCCGACATGGCCGCGTCGAGCGCGTTCTGAACGCCTTCCACCTCGATCCGGTTGTGACGGATCACGATGGTTCCCTTCATGGGAGGCTGCGACGGGTTGCTGGGCCGCGGATTGCTCATCGAGTGGTTCGCGAGAAAGGAGCGCGAGCGGAAGCCTGGTAAGGGGTCAGGCGAAACTCTTGAGCGCGTCTTCTGGAGACTCGTGGATCTGGAAGAGCTTGTTGAGCCGCGTGATCACGAAAACCTCGTAGATCTGGGGGTCGATGCTGGCGAGGCGAAGTTGTCCGCTTTTGTTCCGGACCTTGTTGTTGATGGTGATCAGTGCCCCGAGTGCGGCGGACGACAGGTGATCGACGTTCGCGAAGCTGATAAGGAGCTTGGGGGCCGATTCCTGATCGATGATCCGGGAGATCTCGTCGCTGATGAGCTGGATGTTGGCCTCGTCGAGGATATTGCGGTCGATGAACTCGACCTGGACGACAGCGTCATGCTTTCGGACTCGGAGTCGGGAGTCGGCGGATGGCATATCGCTCGTGCTCCTGTCCCGCGCGTGCTTCCCAACATGGAAGGCGCGAGCGGGTGGTGGGGATGATAGTACGGAAGTACTTGTGATTTGGAAAGAAAACGCCCCGGTCCAAGTGACCGGGGCGGTGGGTGTTCGGAACGTCGGGTTGGATCAACCGCCGAGGCCGGCGTCGAGCGAATCGATGAGGCCCGGGTGAGCCTTATTTTCCTGCTCGCTCTGAATCAGGATCGTGGGCTTGTACAGGATGAGCAGCGTCTGCTCCGTCTTGGACTCGGTGCGGTTCGAGAAGAAGCGGTTGAGGATCGGGATCTTTGACAGGACCGGGACGCCCGATTCGACTTCCTGCTCGGTGACGATGCGCTGGCCACCCAGCAGAATGGTTCCCTGATCGGGAATCGTGACTGTGGTGGAGACGCTGCTGACCTGAACTTCAGGCAGCTGGAACTGACCGGACGGGATAGCGGTCGAGCCGCCGCCGTTCAGGCCGCCGCCGGCAACGGCTGCGAAGGTTGTGCCGGTACGGAAGCGGACGAGCTGGGAAATCTGGGTCGTGATATCGGTGGTCACGTAACGGCGATCGGCAGAGATCGTGCCGCGGACGAGCATGAGCACACCGGTGTTGAGCGTCGAGGTGATGGGCTGGAAGGCGACGGCGCTCTGATTGGTGATCGGCGTCAGTCCCGAGACGTAGGTGAGCTGGTTGGTGATCTGGATGTTGGCCTGCTGACCGTTGGTGGTCGTCAGGCGCGGCGCCTGAAGGCTGACGTTGCGCCGATCGGCCTGGGTGGCTTCGATCAGGAAGTCAACCTGGATGTCGTCGAGGAAGGTGCCGGCGACTGCGAAGGCACGGCCTGCCGCGGCAACTTCCGCAGCGAACGGCGCGGTGGTGAGGGCGTTGACAATTCCCAGCGAGTTCGAGGTCATCCCAACGGGACCGAATCCAGAAGTGTTCGTGACGGATGTGTTGACCGGACCCTGGGTGATCGTGAAGAGGCCGGTCGTAGTGTCGAACGCGCTGATGACCGGGGTGTTCTGGCTGTTGAAGTTTCGGACCTGGGCGCCCGTCTGCGGATCGAAGAAGTCAGAAGCCCGCAATGTCGGGTTGACGCTTGAAGGCTGGCCATTGGTGAGGAACGACCCCAGAACCGAGCCGGACTGGGCATTCTGCTGGGGAAGGCTGGTTGTCCGTCCGTTGAGATTGAGATTGTCGTTGTTCAGGTAGACGTCGATGTCGAAACCGATCTGCTCGAAGAAGTCCTGAGCGACGAGCAGGAAGCGCGACTCGGAATTGACCTGCATCGCACGGATCTCGCGAAGGCGACGCAAGAGTGAGCCGATTGCGCGGTGGTTCTTGGGGGTATTAGTGATCAGCAGGTTGCCTTTGAACCGGCTCACAAAGCCAACTGCGCCACCGTTTTCGCGCCAATTGTCAGGATCGATCTGCTCGGTCAGGATGCGCACGAGTTCGTCTGTGCGTTCTTCCTGGGTCTTCACCGGCGCGTTGTTGGTCTGCTGGCCGCCGCCGCTGAAGGGACTGCTGCCGCTGCCGCCGCCACCGGCGGACTGGAGCGCGCTGTTGAGATCGAACTGCGGTACGCTGGAATAATCCGGGATTTCGATGAGCAGATCGCGGATGTCGTAGATGACCATCAGCGTGCTCTTGTTGATCGCTTCAGCAGAGGCAAAGCGGAGGACGCCGTCCTGCACTTCCCACGCGGCGGCGCTGGTGGGGTCGGGGCTGACCTTGCTGACGATGAGGTCGAGCAGGTGGTCGAGTCGGATGGTGGAGAGGTTGATGGTGACCGGCGTGTCCTTATTGATGCCGATCTTTTCGAGCGACGGCCAGTCGATGTCCATCTTGATGCTGCCGGTCTTGGCAACCCAATCAACGGCCTTCTCGAGGGGCGTTTCGGTGAAGTCAACGGGGCGACGCGTGTTGGCGAGAGCCGAAAGCGTGACGCGTGTTTCGACGGACTCGGCGAGGGTCACGGGTTCGCCGCGATCCTTGATGATTTCGGGCCAGTCGGTTGGGTAATCGATGATGCCCTTGGGCGGCAGGGTGGCAGTCTGCGTCTGGAGGCTCTGCTCGGCCATGAGCGTGTTGCGCTTGGTGTTAGTCTCGTACCACTGCTTGTAGATCTTCGCGCTCGTCAGCACGTCGCGGAGCAGGAGGCCGGTCGGGTTGATCGGATCGAGGAACAGGATCTGATCGACGACCTGGAGCGCCTCCTCGTACTTCATTTCGATCTGGAGGGCGCGAACGCGGTCGATCGCCTCGCGGATCTTGCGGTTGCGTTCGCTGGCGCCCTGATCGGCGACGCGCTTGGCTTCGAGCTGACGCTCGGCACCGGTCTTCTGGGCCTGCGCGACTGCGAGTTCCTGCTCCTTGGTGTCAACCTGCTTCAGGAAGTCGGAGACCTTGGTCTGCATCGTCTGGAACTCAGTTTCCGCGAAGCGTTCGCGGTTGGAGTTCAGGATCAGACGGGCGCGGGCGGCCGAGTCGCGGGCGCGAATGACGTCGCCGGACTTGAGCGAATCGGCGGCCTGTGTCAGCTGGTTGTTGAATTCTGCTTCGGCCTGCTGGCGGGCGACCGTGCCTTGCTCCACGAATCCGGTGAGATCGCGGGCGTCGCTCGTCGTGCCTTTGAGGCGAAGCTTCGACTCTGCAAGCCGATCCTCAACCGTCTTGCTTTGTTCGGGCGTGAGGAATTCGCGGAACTGGGTGCGGAGGCGGCTGTATTTCGCCTGCGCTTCGTTGTACTTGCTGTCGTTGAAGGCCTGATCGGCCTCGGCGAGGAGACTGGTGGCTTCGATCTTGCGAGCGGCGACAACGGGATCCTCACCCGAAATTACGACCGGTGAGGCCTGGGCTGGCTGGGGATCCGCAGCGGCGACGGTATTGGTTGAAGCGAGCGTCGCGGGTGCGACCTGTTGCTGGTTTTGCTCGGGCTCGGGGCTGCGGCGTTCGATCACGCCGGGATCGGCGAGCATGCCGGCAGCGAGAATCGTGGCAGCGGAACCGTCTTCAGCTTTGAACGGGCGTCCACGCTCCTGCTCGAGCGCGACAATCTTGCCCTGCATCAGGTCGAGTGAATCGCGCTGGGCGGGCGTGAATTCAACGCCCCACTGAGAAACCGTCAGCAGCGTGCCTTTGCAGCGGGCGTAGTCACGAGCATTCAGTGCGGCGGTTGCCTCAGTGAGCTTCGCATCAACGCCCGAGCCGAGTTCCGTGCGGCGAACTTGGATTTGCTTCAGCAGCGCGTCGGCGCCGGCTTTGTTGCCGTCATTCGCACCCTTGGAGACGCCGGTCGCGAGACGTTCAGCTGCAGCGAGGTCGTCGCGATCGAGCGCGAGCTTGGCGCGCTGCAGATTCACGAGACGGGGCTCCATCGAGCGAATCTTGTCGTCCGACTGCTGGAGCAGTTCGATTGTGCGGGTGCGCTCCGATTCGCTCATGTTGAGCGAGGACAGAGCCAGCAGCATCTCGCGTGCGCGGACCGGGCTGCCGGAATTGAGCTCGCGAGTCGCGGCGCTCAGAGCTGCGCTTGGCTCGATCGAATTCGGCTGTGCCGGCGCTGCTTGGGCGATGTGGGCAGTTGTGCCGGAGATCGCGGAAAGAACGGATGTAGAAACGATCAGGCCGATGCGTGTGCTTCTCATTCGACTGCTCCGAATCCATGGTCCCGGCGCGATTGGCGCGTTTTCCGGGTGCGGAATGTAGCAACTCCGCGGGCGCGTTTCCCGCCTCAGACCTCGCGCTCGACTCCGGTCGGCACGCGATCTTCGGCATTGCTTCGGCCGATCTCCGTGTTCGCACGGAGCAGCGACCGAACCCCACGACCCCCACGACCCACGGGCTCCCCGAGCCCGAATCCCACGAGCCCTTTCCCGAACTAGCTCAGACCCGACGACCTGAACCAAAGACCTGAACCGACCGACGACGTGGCCCCACAACTCCGCCCCACGGCTTTGCGTATTTCCGGCGCTTGCCGGCGCATCTCCTTCTTCGCGGTTGTCCGCCTCGTACGGACAACTCATCGGCGCTTACCGATGTTTGCGCTTCGAGATGATGTCGCAGGCCTGCGCCCGCTGCCGAAGGCCGCTCCGCGACGTGAATCCAAATTCGCTCGATCGGACCGACCGGTTGAGGGAATATCGGAATCTGGCGACAAGATACAAAGGATGCAAGGGCGATGCAAGACGCTTCTTTGCTTGGCCAGGCGCATTCGCAGGCGAATCTCGCGTCGGATTCGTTACTGCTTATCCGAACTCAACTTAGCGTTCTGGCGAGCCAGATTTCCCCCGGTCTCAATTCGCCGGTTTCCGGCGGTGCGGGATCGGGAACGAACGGTTCGGAGGGGTCTCCGCTGCGTTCCTTCGGGCGTTTGAGGCGGGGACGTCGCTTGGTTGCTGCCGACTTGAGGAGGTCGGCCAGCTGCTCCCGGCTGAGACGGTCGGCCAGGACGATCGCCGGTTGGTGGGTATCGGGGTTGACGTCTGCGAGGAGGCGGGCGGCAGCGTCCACGGCGTTTTCCTCGGCTTCCCGCAGGTTGGGGGCAGCCAAGGCGACTTCGACGTAGGAAGATGCAACCTCGTCTTCAGGATCGAATCGGACCACGATCCGCCAAGCTGTAACCCCGAGCTCCTTGCCGTCTTCATCGACGTTTTTCTCGCTGTCGACGTTGAGGAGGAGCCTCCATTCGTCCTTGAGGGATTCGACGATTTCGTCGAACCGAAGGCCTTCGGGGGATCTGTCGCTAAGGAGAACACCCCGATGCTCGTGGGCGGCAGAATCGGCTCCGGCGGGCTCGCTCATTTCTTCGAGGTCGAACGCGGCGAGGATCTTTTCGATCCGTTCCTTGAGTTCGGGCTGGGCGCGGACGGTCACGATTTTGTGTTCGTCGACGAAAACGTAGAAAAAGGGGTCCTCGCTCATGGCCCCGAAACCAATCATCCCGTCCTCAAAAAACAGGTCACGGCACTCGCGGACGACCTCCAGGAATCGGTCGGCGCCCAGCAGGTCGTACGAGATGTACGGGTCGATTTCGCGATAAGCGTCTTGGCCCAGGACATCGAGGATGGGGTAGATGCGTCCGGGGATGAGCGAAAACAGCATCCGACATAGAGGTTCGACGCGGTCGGCGGGCACCACAATGTCAAAGACATAGCGATCCGGCCACTCCTCCCATTCGGCCGTGCCATCGGAATCGTCGCCACCGTCGGCGGGTTCGAAGAGGACCGTGTAACCGGCGCGGGGCGTCATTTCCTCGACGGGATAGACGCCCAGAGGGAACTTGAAGCCGCCGACTTCGACGCGCTTGATGCTTGGATCGGCTTTGCAGCGGGGCAATCGGTCTCCGTGCGAACAGTGACGGGGTGTCGGGGCGGGTGTGGTCCTCAGGACAGTCTAAGCCAGTTGCTCCGACGTACGCTGGGTGAATGACCAACGAAGGAATCGGCGAAAGTGGAGCGGGGATTGAGGGCGTTCTGGTGGCGCTGTGTGTGGGGAATACGCGCACGCGTGTCGGGGTGATTTCGGATTGGAAAGTGCAGGAAGGCCGATCGGTGCTGCACGAGGAAGTCCTGCAGGAGTGCGAGAAACTGCGGGAATCGAGCAACGCGAGCGGGTTCGTGATCGCGAGTGTAAACAAGCCGGTTTCGGTCAAGCTGGAAATGGCGCTCGAAACCCAAGCAGCGGTGTATGTGATCGGGCGAGACCTTGAGATTCCGATGATGCATGCGCTCGATGACGCCTCGACGGTGGGGCAGGATCGGCTGCTCGATGCGGTGGGCGCCTTTGCGCGGCTGAAGGAAGCGTGCATCGTTGCTGACATTGGAACGGCGATCACGATCGATTTTGTCGATGGAAAAGGGACGTTTCAGGGCGGCGTCATCGCGCCGGGCGTTCGCGCCATGATGCGGGCGATGCACGCATCCGCGAGCGCGTTACCCGAACTGGAGTTTGAACTTCCAGACATTGCGCGCGGGCCTTTTGGAAAGGACACGGCGCATGCGATGAGACTTGGGGTTCGCAATGCGGTTTGCGGGCTTTTGCGTGACACGGTCGAGCGATTTGCCGAGCGATTTGGAACATTTCCGACGGTGATTGCGACCGGCGGCGATGCGGGATTGGTGGAAGAAGACCCGCTGGTCGATCGCGTGGTGCCGGATTTGCAGATGATGGGCGTGGCTGAAGTGTGCCGCGTTGCGCTGGGTAGCGGAGTTGAGGCGGACGACAGCGGAGACGGCGATGGAGACAGCGATTCACCGGGTGACGAATGAGCGGGACGCGCTGGAGTTTGCAGTCGCCTGCCGGCGTGGGAGCGGTCGCGGTGATCGGACTCTTCGCGGGGGATGAGGCGGGACTGGATCACAGTCTGCAGTCGCTTGGATTGAACGGGATGAAAGCCGGGCAGATCGCGCTGCGAGATTTGCTCGCGGTCGATCAGGGTCTTGTGATGCGCTGGAGCGCGACGACGGCGGCGCTGATGCCACATGGTGGCGGCGCGGTCGTGCGAGCCCTTTGCGAAGCGCTTGAATCGAGGGGGGTTTCGCGGGCGGAGAGCGTGTCGCCCCGGCAGCGATATCCCGAAGCGGCGGATGACATCGAGGCCGCGATGCTGGCGGCGATTGCGCGTGCAGCGAGTCCGTTGGCGGTTGACCTCTTGCTCGATCAGCCAAGGCGATGGCGCGATAAGGGCGCCTCGAGTGATGCAGATCGCGATCGCATCTTGCGGCGGCTCGTAGAACCACCTTTGGTGGTTGCGCTCGGCGCGAGCAACATCGGCAAGAGCACGCTGGCGAACGCTTTGGCAGGTAGGCACGTTTCGGTTGTTGCTGACGAGGCTGGAACCACACGCGATCACGTCGGAGTCATGCTCGACCTGGCGGGGTTGGTGGTTCGGTATGTTGACACGCCGGGTGTGCGTGAAGGCGCGCCGCCGGTTGAAGCCGAAGCCGGGCGGATCGCGCGAGAAGTCTTGGCGCGTGCGGATCTTGTCTTGCTTTGCTGTGATTCCGGATCTGCACTGGTTGAGTCTCCACACGTGTCACCGACGAGTCGGGTTCTCCGAGTTGGATTGCGGAGCGATCTCGGCACGTCGGCGGGCGAGGTCGACATGGCTGTCAGCGTTCGCCAGCCGGCGACGATTGCGAAGCTGGTTCGTGCGATCCGGGAGCGACTGGTTCCGGAGGCTGAAATCGGGCATCCCGGTCCGTGGCGGTTCTGGGATGAGGGCGAAGTCGAAGAGTTTCGTCCCTAGAATCTTGACCCGGGAATCGGGGCCCGTCCGGGCATCGGCCAATTGGTCGAGCGCGGCGTGGGATTGGACTTGAGAACACCATGGAAGAGCCACGCAAGAACATTCAGATCCGGGAGCGCGCGGGCCTTGAAGAGGCGCGCCTCAATCAGGATTTCATCGACTTTGTGACCAAGTGGAGCACGCCTCTACTTCTGCTGATCGCGCTTGGTGTTGGTGGCAACTACCTGTATCAGCAGTACTCGCGTCGTCAGGCCGAACGCTTGTCATTGGCGTTTGAGCAGCTCGCCGCGGCGGCGGTGGTTTCGAATCCGAGCCCGGAATCGCTCCGGAACGTCGCGAGCGAGTTCAGCGGCGTGGGAAGCGTCGGAGAGCTTGCGCGGCTGAAGGCTGCGGACGCGTATCTGCGGGCCGTGATGCGCGGCGTGGTTCCGGGCGCGGATGTCAATCCTGATGGAACGACGAAGAACGTTGGCGACGAAATGACTCCGGAAAATCGCGAGAGCTTCCTGACTCAGGCGGCTGAGCAGTATCAAACTGTCGCCGATGCGACCAAGGGTGTCGCAAATAAGGAATCGTTGTATATCGGAGCGCTGTTCGGTCTCGCGTCGGTCGCGGAATCGCGGGGCGATGCTGAGGGCGCGAAGAAGTTCTACGAGCAGATCCGTTCGGCTTCGACGGGGATTCCCGGGTTTGCCGATTTCGCCAAGATTGCAGACAAGAGAATCGAGAGTCTTCCTCGAGTACTGACGGTCGTCAAGTTGCCGACCAAAGCCTCGCTGCCCCCGGCGACAAAGGAAGACGAAAAGCCGGCGATGCCGCTGACGATTCCGGATGCACCTGCCGGTCCGTCGTTGCTTGGTCCGGCCGGCCCAGCCACTCCGAGCGCTCCTGCTCCGAGCGAACCGGCAGCCCCGGAAGCAAAGCCGGAAACGGCGCCGCCTGCACCGGCAACGAGCCCCAAGCCGGCACCCGCGCCAGCATCTGATCCGGCGCCGAAATAGTCGGGTCTGCGGCTGGGTGCACGATGAGCCGCGGCAAGCAGCCATCTCGAAATGAAGACGAGCAACCGGGCGATGCTGCGCGCAAAGGCGACGCGGCGGACGTGGGGGATGAGGCCGTCGAGATCGAGATGGGGGGAAAAGAGAAATGGGACGCGGGCCCGCTGGTGAAAACGGGCGGGCGGGTGGATGCGGCGGCGCTCGAGCGAGCGATCGCGGAGAGTGAAGAAGGTGAGGACGACGCGGAAGTTCGGACCGTGCGGTTCAAGCTGCTGCGCGATCTGGATAAGCGGCTGGATAAGTATTTGTGTGATCGCATCACGTTCATGAGCCGCACGCAGCTGCAGAAGTTGATCGATGACGGCGGCGTGAAGGTGAACGGGAAGCCGCCGAAGGCTTCGACGAAGTTGAATGCTGGAGATGTGGTCGAGGTGGTGGTACCGCCGCCACCTCCGACGGAAATTCAGCCGGAGGACATTCCGCTCGAGGTGATGTACGAGGACCAGCACATTCTCGTGATCAATAAGGCGCCGGACATTCTGGTGCACCCGGCGCGGAGCCACAATCACGGGACGATGGTGAACGCCTTGGCGTTTTACCTGCGGGAGAAATCGAAGCTGGGCGGTGCGTTGTCGGGAGTGGGGAAGGAACTGGCGCGTCCGGGAGTGGTGCATCGGCTTGATCGCAATACATCGGGCGTGATTGTTTTCGCGAAGACGGAAGAAGCGCACTGGAAGCTCGGGCACTCGTTCGAGCATCGGAAAGTGGACAAGCGGTATATCGCGTTTGTGCACGGGCTGGTGGAGCCGGACATTGATGTGATCGATCTGCCGTTGGGGCCGCATCCTTCGCGGGAGAAGGGGTATCGGGAGAAATATGTGGTGAGGCACGATGAGTTGGGGAAGCCGTCGGTGACAGTCTGCCGCGTGAGGGAGCGGTATGGGGGTGGTAAAAGGGATGGAGGGGCGGAGGGGCAGAGGGGCAAAGGGAGTGGGGCACCGGAAGTTGCCGCGGGTTGGCGAACTTCTGGTGTTTCTGCTGTGCGCTTGTCGAATGCGGATCGCGCGAACGAAGGCGGGTATTCGTTGGTCGAGCTTGAGTTGAGAACCGGGCGCACGCATCAGATTCGTGTGCATCTGTCGCATTTGGGCTGGCCGATCGTGGGCGATGACATGTATGGGGGCCGCGCGTACACAGACGCGAAGGGGATTGTGCTCATCGCGAGGCAGGCGCTGCACGCGTGCGTGCTTGGGTTTCCGCATCCGATTACGAATGAGCGGATGCAGTTCACGGCGCCGCTGCGCGGGGATATGCAGGCGCTGCTGAAGGATTTGCGGGCGACGAGTGGCAAGGGCATCGAGCGGCCGGAAACGCCGGGCGCAACCGTGGACCTTGCGAAGGTCACAGGTTAGTGCGAAGGTGAACAGTGTTCGAAATCAGGCTCGAATCGATTCCGCGCCGTTGAGATAGGGACGGAGGGCCGTCGGAATGCGGATGCTTCCATCCGCCTGCTGGTGATTTTCGATCAGCGGGATGATGAATCGCGGGCTGGCGAGCACGGTGTTGTTGAGTGAGTGGCAGAAGACGGTTTCGGTCTTGCCGCCCGCGCCGCCGGTCGCTCGATATCGCATATTGAGTCGGCGGCACTGGAAGTCGTAGAGGCGACTGGCGGAATGCGTTTCGCCGAACGCCCCTTGTGGCCGACCGTCCTTGTCGAGTTCGCCCCGGCCCGGCATCCAGCTTTCGATGTCGATCATGTCTGCGTTCTTGGGTCCAAGATCGCCGGTGCAACATTGAATCAGCCGGTGGGGGATTTCGAGGCTCTGAAGGAGTTCCTCGACGTACCCGATCATCTTTTTGTGCCAGGCGCGGCTTTCGGCTTCGTCTGCTTTGCAGATCACGACCTGTTCGACTTTGTCGAATTGGTGAATGCGGTAGAGGCCGGCGGTGTCTTTGCCGGCGGCTCCAGCCTCGCGCCGAAAGCACGTGCTCACGGTGACGTAACGCAAGGGCAACTGCGCTTCGTCGAGGATCTCGTTCATGTGGACGCCCATCAGGCCCACTTCGCCCGTGCCGGTCAGATAGAGATCGTGGCTGCCCGCGCCTTTTTCATCGGCTGCGTCCGGGTTGCGGCGCTGTGTCTCTGCGATGTGATACGCCTGCTCGCGCCCGGCGGGGAAGAAACCAGTTCCGATCATGGCCTCTTCGCGCACGAGCACGGGCACGCTGATCGGCGTGAAGCCGTGCTTGTCGGTCATGAAGTCGGTCGCGCAGCGGAGCACGGCCATGTGAAGGCGCATGCCCATCCCGGTCAGGATGTAGCTGCGGGTGCCGGCGAGCTTGACGCCTCGTTCGAAATCGGCGAGCTTGAGGTCTTTGACAAGCTCCTGGTGTGCCTTGGGCTTGAAGCCACGGTTGGCTTCGAAGGACTTCGACAGGTCAAAGCCGCTGGGGGCCCAGCGCTTGATCTCGACATTGGCTTCGCTCCCCGCCCCAACCGGCACATCGGCGTCCGGAGGAAGAGGGATCTGCAGAAGCAGCGCGTTCAGTTCGGGTTCGAGTGACGCGATCTGAGGCTCGATCGCTGCGATTTCAGACTTGAGATGCGCAGGCTTGGTCTTGAGTTCGTCGAGTTCGGCCTGGAGTTTCGCGGCCTCGTCGCCGGTGGCCTTCTTGAGCGCTCCCGCGAGCTTTCCGATTTGCGGGCCGGATTCTTTTTCGAGCCGCTTTTGTTCCGCCCGCATGTTTTCGGCGCGGGTCATCAGCGCACGCCGATTCTCGTCAAACGCCAGGAGGCGGTCGATGTCGACGTGAATGTTCTTTGCCTTGGCCCCGGCCTTAAAGCGGTCGGGATTCTCTCGGAGTTGGCGGAGGTCAATCATGGGTGAATGATGGAATGCTGAATTGGGATTGAACGAGAAGAGCAGCGAACCGAGGCGAAGCCGCCTTGAACGTCCGAATACCCGTGCGGAAGTCGTTTGGGGGCAATCCAGCGCCCCCGGCGGCGTTTCGGTCGGGGACTGTAGGTGGTTCGCTCGTATCTTCTGCAGAGTTTGTAGACTGCTCGCGCTGTTTGAGTTGTCGCCGCGGAAACGGCGGAGGGATTGAAAGAGGAGTTGTTGTACCTTTGCCTTCGTACTACCTGAAGCCGATCCGGGGCAGCGCTGCGATGATCCGACTGGGTAAAGACCCGGTCACGATCGGTCGCCATCCGGACAACACAATCCCGCTTACCGATGATCTTTCAAGCCGGTTTCACTGTGCAGTCGAGCCCGACGGCCTCGGCGGTTTTAGCGTTCGCGATCTGGGCTCGCGCAATGGCACGAAGGTGAACGACCAGCGGATCAAGGAATCGCGGCTGAAGCCGGGCGATGTGCTGCGGGTGGGCGGGCACGAGTTTGTGCTGTCGGAAGATAACGAAAGTGACAGGGCGGGACTGATCGAGAGTCACGAAGACAATGCCGCGCCGGAGAAAGAGGAAGAAGACAAGGGCTGGGCACAGCAACTCATCGAGGTCATAGAGGAACTGCCACCAAAGGACTTGCCGGTTGAGTCGCTGACGATCATCGAGGCGGGCGGAAAGCCGTCGGCGGCGCTTTCGGGCAGCAGCGACGGACCCGCGGCGGTTCGCCTTCTCCTGCAAACCGCAAGCAAGTCGCGGGCGACCGACGTTCACATTGAGCCGAAGTCGGAGCTCTATCACGTCCGCCTGCGCGTCGACGGCCAGATGGTGGCGGTCGCGACGCTGCCGGGGCGAGTGGGCGAACTCGTGTACGGCCTCGTAAAAACGGCCTGCCAGATGCGCACCGCGGCACGCGATGCGATGCAGGAGGGCCACTTCTCCGCGAAGTTCACCGATCGGCGTGTCGAATATCGAATCAGCTTCACGCCGTCTGTGTACGGCCAAAAGCTGGTGATGCGAGTGCTGGATGACCGCACGTCACCCAAATCGATCACCGAACTCGGCATGGCCGGATACATGGCCGATCGAGTGCGCCGAGTTTGCTCGCAGGATCACGGGCTCTTGTTGGTGGCGGGTCCGACCGGCTCAGGCAAGACGACGACGCTGTACACATCGCTCCGCGAAATCGATCGTGAAAGCCGCAACGTCGTGACGATCGAAGACCCGGTTGAGTATCAGATCAGCAATGTCACGCAGATTCCAATCGATGAAAGCAAGGGCAACAACTTCGGCACGCTGCTTCGCTCGGTCTTGCGGCAGGACCCGGATGTGATTTTGGTGGGCGAGATTCGCGACGAGGAAACGGCGCGCACGGGCATGCAGGCCGCAATGACGGGGCACCTGGTTTTCTCGACCGTGCACGCGAAGGACACGATTGCCGCGGTTTTCCGGTTGCTCGATCTAAAGGTTGAGCCGTATCTCGTCGCAAACGCTCTCGATCTCGTGCTGGGTCAGCGCCTTGTGCGGGTTCTTTGCGATTCCTGCAAGCGGCCGGTTCCGGTCTTGCCGGGTCAGGCGACGCGCCTTGGCAGATATCTCGGTGGCAAGACGCAGATGTACGTCGCCACAGGATGCCCAAAGTGCCTCAAGACGGGCTTCCGGGGCCGGCGTGCGCTGTACGAATTGCTCGATTTCAACGATGAATTGCGCGACGTTGTAATGCACGATCCGACGATTGCCGCGATGAAGAAGGTGATCGAGCAGGGCTTGTTCACCACGCTGGCGCAGTTCGGCTGGAGGCTGGTTGCGGAGGGTGTGACGACGCTCGAGGAAGTGGACAAGGTTGCGGGGCAGGGTTAAGACTGCCAAGTTCCGTGCATGCATCGCACGGCTCAAACGGCTGGCGCTTTGTTAGCATCCTCCCATGCCGGCGACAAAACCACATTCGCAATGGGATGTCGTCTGGGTCGCGGAGCAGGCGGAAGCGAAGCGCCCGGTTCGGTTTCCGCCGCGCCTCGGGCGGCGTCGGCCGGTCATAGAGCGCGTGAAGAAGTGGGCGGCAGCGAATCCTTCGCTTTCATGGTGGGTCTTCGTCATTGTCATTCTGATCTGGACGGCGCTCATGATCATGGCGGGCTCAATGCTCGAGCGCAAAGTGGGTGAATGGGTGCGACTCGTGTGTGGCATGCTCGGGATTGTCGTGCCGTACGCGGCATACATCATTTTGGCGTACGGGAGAATGGACCTTCAGTGCGTGTATGCCGCACATCAGCGAACGCGGGCGATGCGTGGGAGCAAGAATGAAGCGGTCGCGAGCGAGATCGCCGACCGCCGCTGGTATTGGACTTCGCGGATAAAAAACATGGGGTCGAGTCAGACGGTTTATCGGCTGATGATGCGTTCGATGGCGTCGCGGCTTTTCATGTGTTTGCTATTCGCCTATTTCACCCTTGCAAAAATTTCCTCTGGGGAGCGGGGCGGGCGCCCCCGCGGCTTGAACAGTTGGAACTCATTGCCAATTAACTTCGCTATGCTCGCGATCCTTCTCTCGTTCTTCGCACTCAACGCTTGGCTCTGGCGTCGTATGAAGCGGCGTCTACGGAGGTCAGTGGAAGGGATCGAGTGTCCCGACTGCGGTTATGAGATTGATCCCGGCGCGCCGGTTCTCGCGGAATCGGGTGTCGAAGTGAGCTTTGGGCAATCACGGTGCACAGAGTGTGGATGCCCTTGGCCCTTGGTGCCTCCTCCGATGTTGGCAGAGAGCAGTGTGGCCGGAGTCGGCGTTTCCCAGTCTTGAGAAACGAGGATGGTTACACAGTGCTTTGGACCAACGCGAAGCCCTGAGCGCAGGCCTTGCCAAGTCAAAGTCAGCGAGGCGCTTCTTTCCACGCGGGGAACTTCGCACGCCATGAATCAACGAGGCGTCGATCGATTTCCACGCTGACGACTTGTTCCTTTTCGTCTGCTTCCGCGAGGATTTCACCCATCGGGCCGATTGCCATCGTTGCACCCGGGTATTTAAGCGCAGGGTCTCTGCCTGCGCGGTTGACACCGAGGACGAATGCCTGATTCTCGATTGCGCGGGCGGTAAGCAGGGTCTTCCAGTGATGGACGCGGGTGTCGGGCCAGTTGGCGGGGACGATGTACATTTCGGCGCCTGCCGCGAGACCCTGGCGGAAGAGTTCGGGAAAGCGCAGGTCATAGCAGATGGTGGGGCAGACGCGGATGGATTGAGAATCGCTGCGCCAGTCGTAGAGCGCAAGTTTGTCGCCGGGTGTAAAACAGTCGCTCTCGCGTTTGCCTTCGGGGCCGAGGCTGAACGGATGGTGCTTGTCGTATTCGGCGAGCGTTTCGCCGGTGGGGCCGATGACTGTGGAGCGGTTGCGGCCTTTACCGTCAGTTCCCTTCACGGTGCGGCAGCCGTGGACCGTGATGGACCATTTGGCCGCGAGCTCTCTCTGGAATGCGAGCGTCGCGCCGTCCGCATCGGGACTCTTCAAGAGGTCGATGGTGAAGCCGGTATCGAAGACCTCGGGCAGCACGACAAGATCGCCCCGCGCCGGTTTCGCGGCAGCGACCATCTCGTGCACGCGAGAGTAGTTGCCTTTTTTGTCTTCCCACCGAATATCGAGTTGAACGAGGTGCGCTCGCATAAAAGAAGAGTAGAAGTGTCATCCAGGGGTCAACAAGAACCGAACGCAGACCCGCTTTTTCAACGTAAACTAGTGCGTGCCTTTTGGGACCAAGCCAACTCGTTTGCCGCTCGCGGTGGAGACGCCAAGTGCTCCGCCGTTGCTTTGGCTCGCGAGCCGCTCGCCCCGGCGCCGGCAATTGCTGACAGAGGCGGGGCTGAAGCACGTTGCCGAGCACCCCGGGATTGAGGATTCGGATCTTGTTGCGAGGGCTGGCGCGAAACCCAGTGAGTGGGTTGCTTCCCTTGCTTATTTAAAAGCCTGCGCGGGCGCGGCAATGGCACGCGGCCGCGGGATTGCGGAACCGTTGCTCGTGCTCGGAGCCGACACGGCCTGCGTCCAGCACGGTCGGTTGATCGGCACGCCCCAATCGTCCGATGAAGCCCGCGCGATGCTCGAAGGATTCCGATCCGCTTCACACGAAGTCGTCACTGGCGTTGCGCTGATCGGGCAGGAGACAGGTGATTCTGGAGTGCCGAAAGTGCGATCGCTTTTTGCATCTTCCGCGACCGTGAAGTGGGGCGACGTCTCAGACGGCGAAATCGAGAAGTACATCGAGAGCGGCGGATGGCAAGGCAAGGCCGGCGCGTACAACCTGCGTGAGCGGCTTGATGCTGGCTGGCCAATCGAATGCGAAGGAGATCCCAATGGCGTGATGGGTTTGCCGATTGCGGCTCTCTCGCGCAGAATTCAGACGCTGATTGCATTCGAAGGAGGCGTGCGATGAATGCCTCGCCGCTGCTTCCGGCTTGGGTTGTGCTTCCCGTTGCGGCGTTCATGCTGCTGGTTGTTGCGATTCACCTGATGCTGCTGCTCAAGAGCGACATGCCCGCGAGCCGGAGGCGGATCCGCACGCTCAATGGATGGCTGATGTTGTTTTTGGTGCCGATTGGTGCCGCGGCATTCGGGGTTGTGTCGCCGAGCGATCCGAAGCTGTTCGTTCTGATCTGGACAATCGTGATTCTGATGCTCGTTCTGTTGATCGCGCTTGCGGTTCTCGACATGGTGAACACAACGCGGCTTCATAGGCGCGAAAGAGACAAACTGGCCGATCACTTTCGAACATCTCGACGAGAGCCGGAGAATCGCGATCCATGAGCGAATCTCTCCCTGCTTCGCCATTGCCTCGCGCACTCAGGTTTCTCGCGGCGCCGCTCGCGGCGGGCTATTCACGGATCATCGGGTCGAGAAACGTGGCGTTTGATGCGGGGCGTGGAGTGGTGGAGATCGATCGGCCGGTGGTCAGCGTCGGCAACTTGAGCGTGGGCGGAACCGGGAAAACTCCCACGGTCGCGTGGGTGGTGAAAGTGCTGCTGGAAGCCGGACATCGGCCTGCCATCGCGATGCGGGGTTACGCGAGCAGCGGAGGCAGTGCAGGGAGCGACGAAGCGGAGGAGTATCGGGCTTCGCTCGCGAATGTGCCGGTGATCGCGCAGGCGGATCGCATTGCGGGCTTGCTAGCGATGTTCGCGACGGAAGCAGGCGAGGCCTGCGATTGCGTCGTACTCGATGATGGATTTCAGCACCGTCGCATTGCGAGGCAGCTCGACATCGTGCTTGTTGATGCCACCCGCGATCCCTTTGCGGATCGATTGCTACCTTCGGGTTGGCTGCGAGAGCCAGTGGAATCGCTTCGGCGCGCAGGAGTCGTCGTTTTGACGCACGCGGAGAGCGTGACCCCGAGCGACATCACGTCGATGAAACGCGAAATTGCCAGGATCGCTCCAGCAGCGAAGTTGGCCGTTGCTCGGCATGCATGGGTGTCGCTTGTGGTTGCGCGACCTGAAGGTGAGCAAGAGGACTATGTGGCCTGGCTTCGAGGCAAGCGAGTGATCGCGGCCTGCGGGATCGGGAACCCGAGGCCGTTTGTGAAGGCGGTCACAGAAGCCGCGGGGAATCCGGCGATCGAATTTGTGAGGCCGGACCACGATTCGTTTGTGCCGCGGACGCTGGAGAAGTTGGTCGGTGAAGCGAAGCGATCGAACGCGGACGCGATTGTGGTCACCGGAAAAGACTGGGCGAAATTGAAGCGGGTGAGGCCGGATGCGTGGCCGTGTCCGGTGGTGCGTGCGCGGCTTGAGATATCGTTTGATGAGGGCGGCGAAGCGGTCAAGAAGGCTGTGCTGGATGCCGCGGGCGCGCCGCTTCCGGCGCGCGAATAATAATCAACACGCGTGGATGCACTTCTCGCCAATCTCGAAGACTGGAAACCGTTCACGGCGCTCGTCGTCGGCGACCTGATGCTTGATGAGCATCTGTACGGTGATGCGGAGCGACTCTCGGCGGATGCCCCGGTGCCGATTCTGCATGTGCGCCGCAAAGAGCATCGGCCGGGCGGCGCGGCAAACGTCTGCCTTGATCTTGTTGCGCTCAAGGGCCGCGTGATCGCTGTGGGAGTAGTGGGGGATGACGACGCTGGGAAACTGCTCCGCCGAGAACTGCGTGAGCAGGGCGTGAGCGATGAAGGGATTGAAGTTGATCCGACCCGCCCGACGACTATCAAGCAGAACCTAATCGGCTTGGCTCAGGCACGCCACCCGCAGAAGATGTTCCGAATTGATTTCGAATCGCGTGAGTCGGTGGCAGGGGAAGTGGCGAAGCGCGTGCTCGAGCGAGTTCGCTCGCTCATCGATCGCGTCGATGTCGTGTGCATTGAGGACTACTCCAAGGGCGTTTGTACTGAAGAGATCTGCCAGGGCGTGATCCGCATCGCGCGCGATGCGGGCAAGGAAGTGCTGGTTGATCCGGCGAAAATCGCGTCGTATTCGAAGTATCGCGGTGCAACGAGCATGACGCCGAACCGGACCGAGGCGGAGTTCGCGACGGGCCTGCGAACGCACGGCGAGGGCTCGGCTGAGCACAACACGCTGCTCGCCAAACGCCTGTTGAAGGAAGCAGACCTTGAAACGGCGATCATCACGCTTGATCGCCATGGCGCCCTGCTGCTCGAAAAGGGCAAGGAAGCACTCGCAGTGCCGACGGTCGCCCGCAAGGTCTATGACGTCACGGGCGCCGGCGACATGATGCTGGCGGCGCTTGCCGCGGCACGCGCGAACAAGGTCGATTGGCCGGACGCCGTGCGGTTTGCGAATGCCGCGGCAGGGCTCGAAGTTGAAGTTTTCGGCGTCCAGCCGATTCCGCTCGAACAGGTGCATCACGCTGTGCTGCAGCTCGCCAGCGGCGAAGGAAAGCTCCGGACGCTGCAGCAGGTGCTGATTGAAGTCGCGGCACGCAGGAGAGCCGGTCAGAAGATCGTGTTTACGAACGGCTGCTTCGACGTGCTGCACGCAGGACACGTCGCGTTGCTTGATCAGGCATCAAAGCACGGCGATTTCCTGATCGTCGGTATCAACGAAGATGCATCTGTGAAGCGGCTCAAGGGCGAAGGTCGGCCGGTGAACAATCAGGACGATCGAGCCAAGGTGCTCGGCTCACTTGGCAGTATCGGATCGGTTGTGTTTTTCGGTGACGACACGCCACTAAAGCTAATCGAGGCGATCAAACCCGATGTGCTCGTCAAGGGTGGCGACTACACGAAGGACAAGGTCGTTGGCCACGAGGTCGTCGAGAAGCACGGGGGCGTCGTCGTGCTGATCGATCTTGTCGAAGGCCGCAGCACGACCAACACGATCAAGAAGATGCAGTCGACCAAAGGCTAATCAATCTCGTCGTTTCTCCTCGATCACCACTTCAGCACGATCTTGCCGAACTGCTCCGCGGCCTCAAGCCTCGCGTACGCCTTTTGTGCGTCCGCAACCGTAAAAACTTGATCGACAACAGGCTTGAGTTTGCCGGTTGCGAAGAGTGCCGCGACTTCTTTGAACTCGTCATTGCTGCCCATGGTTGAGCCGAGAAGTCGGAGCTGATTCCAGAAAATACGAGCGAGATCGGTGGTTGCATCCGGCCCGCTGGTGCAGCCGGGCGTCGCGTAGCAGCCGCCTCGGGCGAGCGATTTGATGCAGTTCAGATGCGTGGCCTTGCCGGATGAATCCACGGCCAGGTCGACGCCTCGCTTACCGGTCCACGCGCGGACTTCCTTGCTCCAATCCTGACCGGCATCGAGCACGCAAAGATCGGCACCGAGCGCTCTGGCTTTATCGAGCTTCCACTGATGCCGGCTCGTCACCGCGACCGGGCAGGAAAAGTGCTTGGCGATCGCGAGCGCGCTCGTTGCAACGCCGCCGCCGATTCCGGTGATCAGCACGCTTTGTCCTGCCCTCAATCCAGCCTTCGTCGCCATCATCGAATACGCCGTCAATGCGCACAGCCCGAACGCAGCGCCCTCGACCGGATCAATCGAATCCTGCATCGCCGCGAGATTGTCCGCCGGAATCGAGAAGAATTCGGCGAACATGCCGTTGTGATGTTCGCCAATGAGTTCGTAATTCGGCGCGAGTGTCGTGCCGGGCGGATCGCTCGGCCGCGCCGGATCAGGAACGCGCGTGGCGGCATTCACGAGCACTCTTCGCCCGATCCATTTCGCATCAACCCCGGCACCAACCGAATCGACGACTCCGCAGCAGTCGCACCCGCTCACTCGTGGGTACGTCAGGTTCACGCCGGGAATGCCCATGCCGACCCACAGATCCATGTGATTGAATGCGGAGGCAAGTGCCTTGACCTTCACCCAGCCCGCGGCGGGCGCAGGAAGATCGGGCCAATCCGTTTGGAAGCGGATGTTGGGAGTAACCGGGTTTCCCTGTTTGGTGACGACGACGGCTCGCATAAGCCAAGCGTACCCGGTTTCGATCACGCGCAGGCGCGAACCGCATCGAAGAACGACCGCAGCTTCACGGGGTCGAGGCGGCCATTCGATCGCACCCCGGAGCAGAGATCAAGGCCGAACGGTTGAACCGCGCGGATCGCCTCGGCCGCGTTCGACGGGTTCAAGCCACCCGCGAGATAGACAGGAACGCGAACGGCGTCGCGAAGGCGAGCAGAGATTTCCCAATCGTGCGTGCGACCGGTGCCGCCGAGTTCCTTGATGGCGGCTTTCGGGCGTCCGCTATCGAGCAGAATCGCATCCACTTCATCCTGCACCGCTTGCGATTCTTCAATCGCTCCGTGATCTTGCACGTGAATGACCTGCACGATGCGGACGTTTGGCAACTCGCGTCGTATTGCCTCGTGCGTTCCCGGCTCTACCTCATCCACCAACTGAATCGTGCGGCAGCGCGTCCGGCGCAGCTGATCGATGATCGACGCAGCGTCGGTCTTGCACGTCAGCAAAAACGTGTCCACCCCCGGCGGTACAGCCGAAGCGATCTGACCGATCAGGACCTCGTCTATTGGTCCAGGACCGCTCGGCATCGCCGAGACGAGACCTAGTGCATGCGCACCCGCCTCGATCGCAATACGGGCTTCCTCGGGGCTTGAGATGCAGCACACCTTGATGCGCATGGAATTGCTCAACAGGGGAAGCTTGGACCAAAGAAAAACCCGGCGACAAGTCGCCGGGTCTTGAGCATACTCGGAAAGCGAACGATTACTGCTTTGCCGGCTCGGTCGGAGCGGCGGCAGCCGGCTTGGTTTCGCCCGGGACTTCGATGTTCTTCATGCCGCGGCGGCGATCACGGAGGCGACGGCTCTTGCCGACGCGGTCACGCAGGTAGTAGAGCTTCGAGCGACGGGCATCGCCGTGGCGGAGCACTTCGATCTTGGCGATCAGCGGGCTATTGATCGGCCACACGCGCTCGATGCCGACCTCGTCGACAACGCGCCGGACCGTGATCATGTCCGTCATGCCGCGGCCGGCGCGGGCGATGAGCACGCCCTGGAAAATCTGCACACGCTCTTTGTCGCCTTCGACAATGCGGTTGTGAACGTTGACGGTGTCACCGATCGAGAGGGACGGAAGGTCCGACTTGAGGACCTTGGTGTTCACGCTCTCGAGGATGGACTGCTGGCTTTTGGCGCTCTGGGACATGGCAAATCTCGTTTCTATTTGCTTCGAAAAAGCCCGCTCGGAGTCGCCGAGTGGGGTTGAGATACTAGGTCGGAGCCAAGCCGCCTTCTACTGCCGGGAACGCCAAACGGAGCCTGTTTGGGCGGTTCAGGCGTTGGTTTTGGGCGGATCGAGCAGGTCGGGCCGCCGTGACTTGGTGCGTTCGAGCATGCGTTCCAACCGCCATTTGGCGATCTTTCCGTGATCGCCGGAAAGAAGGACTTCGGGGACCGTCATGCCCATCCATTCCCGGGGCTTGGTGTAGTGGGGGCAGTCGAGGAGCGGGCGGGATTCGGGGCCTCGGGCGGAAAAGCTGTCTTCGGCGCTCGAGTCTTCGTGGCCCAGCGCGCCGGGTAATTTGCGGATGATCGCGTCCATCACCACCATCGCGCCAAGCTCGCCTCCAGAGAGGACGTAATCGCCCAGGCTGATCTCAAGAGGCGCAAGTTTTTCGATGATGCGCTCGTCAAGGCCTTCGTAGTGCCCGGCAATCAAAAGCATGCGAGGCTTGGTTGCGAGTTCTTCGACGAGCTTCTGCTTCAGCGGAACGCCTTGCGGCGTCAGCAGAATGCGCGTTGCTGGCCGCGGGTCAAGTGCTTCAACGGCAGCAACTGCGTCCCACAGAGGCTGGCACATCATCACCATGCCGGGTCCGCCGCCGAAAGGGCGATCGTCGGTCTTGGAATGCTTGTTCTCGGCGAAGTCGCGAATGTTGGTGGCGTGCCATTCGACCAGTCCGGCGGCACGAGCCCGAGCCGGAATGCTGAGTCCGAGCGCCGATGGCGCTTCGTACCCGAACATTTCGGGGAAGGTGGTGAGGATGTCGAAGCGGAGGGGCATGGGAAAAGGGCCAAAGCGCCAAATGGCAATGGGCCAAAGAAAGGCCACTCATTATTGAAATGAAAAGGCCCTCGAAATGAGGGCCTTTGGAAAGTCGTGTTCAGCCGAAGGCGAAATCAGGCCTTGGCTTCTTCCTTCTTCTCGCCCGCAGCAGCCTTCGCGGCTTCCGCGGCCTTCTTCTTCTCGACGCGCTTGCGATCGTGCTCGCGGTCCTTTTCCCAGAGCGAAACGTCGACGAGCTTGCGCTTCGCGAGGAAATCGCGGACCGTATCGGTCGGCTGAGCGCCCTGGGCGATCCAGTGCTTCACGCGCTCTTCGTTGATCTGGATCTGCTTGGTGACGTCGGTCTCGATCGGATTGAACCAGCCAAGTGCCTCGATCACAACGCCGTCACGACGGGTGCGCTGATCGATTGCCGCGAGACGGTAGAACGGGCGGTTGTGGCGACCAAGACGCTGAAAGCGGAGACGAACCATCGAAACTCCAGTCCCCCGGCACCCCCGTGTAGTGAGCACGGGATTCAACGGGGCAATGCAAAATGTTCCCTCCTCGCCATGGAACCAGTTCCACGAGTCCGACTTGGGTCAAGATATTAGGCCCAAACCCGGCTTGAGGCGGCGGTTGAAAATGGCCCCGGTGGGACTTGAACCCACACTTCCGTTTCCGGAAAAGGGATTTTAAGTCCCTTGCGTCTGCCGATTTCGCCACGGGGCCGCGTGGGCCGAGTTTACGGGCGATGGGGAGGTTGTGGATGGGTGTGAGAGTGGGAGTTTGGGTGCTCGTGACCGGCGTGACCCTGGGGTGTCTTCGGCTTCGAAGCGCGGCGGGCTTTGCTTCCAGACTTCACTGGCTTTGCTCCCGAAACGCAATCGGCGCACAAGCCGAGCAGCAAGAGATCGTGACTCTCGAGTTTGAAGCCCCTGGGCGCGAGATACGAGAGATCGCCTGGGCACTGCTCGACCTCGAACATCTTGCCGCAGGAGCGGCAATAGAAGTGGTGATGGTGCGCTTTGCCGGAGATTTCGAAGCGGGGCGGTTCGCCGGGCATTTCGACCTGGACGATTCCCCGGTCGGCGACGAGCGACTTCAGCGTGCGATAAACCGTCGCCATACCCATGCCTCGCACACGGCGCTGGGCGAGATCAAAGACCTCGCGAGCGGAGACGGGGCCGTGTGCTTCGGTGATGACAGACTTAATCGCGTCGCGCTGCTTGGTGTTGCGTTCCATTCGGCTCACGCGTGATTTTAGAAGCGGGTTCAGGCCGTCGCGAGGCCCTCGCGAATTGCGTAGCGAGCGAGGTCAACACGGTTGTGGATGTTGAGCTTGCTCATGATGGAAGTGCTGTGATTATCGACGGTTTTGACACTGAGATGCAGGACCTCAGCGATCCGCTTCTTGGAATGGCCATGAGCGAGCAACCGCAAGACATCGAGTTCGCGTGGTGTCAGCGCGCGACACGGAGAATTGGAGGCGGAGTCGGCCGCATGGTCGCGCGTGAGAAACTGTTCAAAGCTTGGGGAGCGGTATTGCTGGCCGGAGCAGACGGCGCGGATGGCAATTGCAAGGCGCTCCGGCGATTCGTCGGCGCAGAAGACGTTGGGCAGAGCTCGCGAACGCGCCGTTGCGAGCGCGCGTTCACAGTTGCAGAAAAGGAGCGCAATTGAACTCGAGCCGGCATGATGGGCTGCAAAGGTCGTCAACTCGTCCGCAGGATCGTGGCCCGAGCAAAGAAAAAGTACCACGGTCTCTGGCTGGGACGAGGCGTCCGCGTTTAAATCCGCGATGCTGAAACCCTGCGCATGCAGCCACTCGCTCAATGCCGCCCGTTGAATCGGGCAACCGCCGGTTACAACCAGCTTTGGAACCACAACTTGCATGGCCAACCCCATCCGCGCCCCATGAACATCGCGGCCACGTTAAGATATCGGAAAAATTGCCGATGGTGGGGCAAAATCTGAGGTAGGACCCCGGATTTTTCAGCCGGCGGAATTCGTTGGCGAGGGGCTCGAATCGGTTGCTGCAGGCTTCGCCGCAGGGGGCGTCTCGGGTTCGTCAGCCGACTTGGCGAGGTCGACGAACTTCATTCGGTCCTTCAGGGCCGAGTAGCTGAAGGCTTCGTGCATCGACTTCAAGGGGAGTTCCTTCGTCGAATAGCTGCTTGCGAAAGAATCGCCTTCGTTCCGCATGCGTTCAATGCTCACTGGGGCGCGCCCAATGAGCTGCACGATCGCCACTGTCAGGGGTTTGGCCATCACGATTGCCAAAGTTCGCTGATCGGTCGGGTAGTCGATCACCGGTTTGAGCGGATCAAGCGTCTTGGCTGCCTTCATAACGGCTTCGCGGTATTCCGGCTGGTTGAAGGTCGAGTCGGAGCCCTGAATGTTGTTGGCGGTCACAGCAAGTTTTCGCCGCTGGACAGGTGCGCTCGCGCCCGGGAAGGCGTCGGTGAAGTATTTCGCGAGGCCTTCAAAGCCGTCCGAAACTGTCACGGAGCGCATGATCTCCGCCTGGCCGGAGAGCTTCTCGAATTGATCGAGGGCCTTGGCATCGAGTTCCACCTGCGCGAGAACGTCGTCGAGCGTTGCGGGGGGTTCGTCCTTTCGCGCGTCGAGTACGGTGAAGTAGAAACGATTGCCCTGCGGATCCTGGGCGTAGGTCTCGAAGGGAACTCCGACCTGGATGTTCACATCAGGGTCATTGCCGGCGATCTCGCGCACTCGGAAAAGAAGCTCGGGGAGCGGGAACTCCTTGGTGCCGATCCGGACGGTGGATTCGCCGATTCCGGCGATACCGGCTACTTCGGCGCGATTCAGAAACTGCTCGGAACGAACGACGACTTGCGGCAGCGGGATCGTGATCCCACCCAGTTCTTTCACGTCGGCGACAGTGAGCTGTGCGAGGCGCTCCATGCGGGGCATGCGAGCCTGCCAATCGGCCGGGAGGACTCGGTAGCCGCTCTTGGTCTCAACCTTGCCGAGGAGACGGATTGTTTCGGCCTTCACGGCCTTGTCGATGGTTGAGAAGATGGAATCGACGCGCTGGTTCCGGAGATCGGTCTCGACCTTTGTGCGCTCGGCGGCAAAATCTCCGGTGAATTTGGCGCGGTTCTGGCGCCAGAACTTGTTCACTTCAACCGGGTCGAGCTGCACGCTCGCTGCGATGGCGGCGCGGTCGATCGCCATCCACTCGAGCTTGATGCGGGCAGGGAGGCGGTAGCCAAAGCCGTGATCGCCGTCACCGCGTTTGACGTTTTTGAACTCGTTGAAGAGCTTCTGGACAAGTTCCGGCGAAGGAGCCGGCGCGAACGGCGCGATGACCTTGGCGAGCATCAGTGACTGATCGACGTAAACGACGTCGCCGGACTCTTCGGCTTCGACCGCGGCACGCTTGTCGGAAACGCGATGTGCTTCTCGCCATGCGGTCTGCATGCGTCCGATTGCGTTGGCTTTGGCGAATGCGAGCTGAACATCGGCCGGCGTCGCGTGCGAATTGTGGGCGACCCAACCGACCGCCTGATCGAGGCGTTTACCCGCTTCGTCTTCCATGGCCTTTCGCTTTTCCGGGTTGGCGAGCTCCTGATTCGCGAGCATGTCGATGTACTGCGGCGCCTGGCGCAGGAACGGATTTTGCTGCACGACCGACCCGCGTGCGAGCTGAGGAACGAGAACGCCGTCGCGGATTTCTTTTTCAAACTGCTTGCCGTCGGCGGCGGTACCCATGTATCCGCCGTCCTGCGCCGCGCGAGTGAGAAGCAGCCAATGCCGGTCGTTCTCGGCTCCAAAGAGCTCTTTGGCGAGATCGAAGCGCAGCCCCAGTGGGTCGAGCAATGAGCGGATCACGTCGTACTCGGTCCGAGCCCGGTTCATATCGGAAGCCGTGACCTTCGAGCCGTTGATGGTCGCCACCTTGCGCGTGAGCTGGTCGCCGACGAACAGGTGGTTGGCCTGCGGCACGATAAACGCGACCATCAGCACGACGCCGAAGACCACGAGCATGTATTGCCGGTACTTGTGGATGACTTTGAGCATGATGATTCCGGAAATGAGACGGGGACTTCGCCGGGAACGAGATGATAGAGAACTCGTGAAAGAAGAACGCCCGGCCCGTGAACATCGGACCGGGCGGAGAAAGCCGGAAGAGTGGACGCCTGAGGCGTTCGGTATTTAGCGGTAGAACTCGACGATCAGGTTCGTGTTCACATCGAAGGGGATCTGGTCCGTGGTCGGCACGGCAACGACCTTGACGGTCATTTCCGAGGGATTGAACTCAATCCAGCCGGCCACTTCGAGCCCGGCGAGCGACTCCATCGCCTCCTTGCCGAGCTTCTGTGCTTTTTCCTTCAGCGTGATCACATCGCCAACCTTGACGACGTACGACGGGCGATCGACCTTCTTGCCGTTCACGCGCACGTGGCCGTGAACAACCATCTGGCGGGCCGCCCAGATCGTGCGGGCGAGGCCCGCGCGACGGACGACGTTGTCGAGCCGACGCTCGAGCAACTGCATGAGGAGGTCGCCGGTGTTGCCCGGGCGACGGCCGGCTTCAGCCAGAATGCGGCGGAACTGGGCTTCCATCACGCAGTAGTGGAACTTGACCTTCTGCTTTTCGTTCAGGCGGATGCCGTAGTCGCGGAGGCGGCGGCCGCGGAAGCCGTGCATGCCGTTGGCCTGCAACTGACGCTTCGACGTGTGCTTGGGGGTATCGACGATCGGGGTGCCGACGCGACGAGACAGTTTGAGCTTGGGACCGGTATAACGGGCCATCGTGAAACTCCGTCCTCACCTGCTAGCTGAGTTTGAATCAGCGTCGCCGCAGGGGGTGCTGGCGTTGGTAAAACCAGGCCAGCGATCTTGAACAAGCCGGGGAACCGAGACTTCGGGACCGGCGATCCGGGACATGCCGAGCGGGTTTGAAGCCGTCCGGCGACAGGGGGTAATTGAAGGCTGATTGGCCGCTCGAGTCAATCTTCACAATCGAGCCGGGAGGTGGGGGTTGGCCCGCCGCTAGACTCCGCCGCGATGTCTCGGAGCGTGTCATTACGTGTGATTGTTGAAGGCGCTGGGAAGAGGCAGCACCCTTCCACGGGCGCGCGACACGACGAGTACGAAAAGAAAGAGAAATGCGGTGTTATTGCTGTCTGGGGGGATTCGGACGCCGTCCGCAAGACATATTTCGCGCTCTACGCCCAGCAGCACCGGGGGCAGGAGTCGGCGGGCATTTCGATTTCGGACGGCAAGAAGCTGTTTTGCCACACGGGGATGGGGCTGATTCCCGAAGTCTTCACGGCGGACGTACTGGACGATCTGAGCAAGCATGGAGCACGCGGCGCGATTGGGCACAACCGCTATTCGACGGCCGGCGGTTCGATGCTGTGCAACGCGCAGCCACTGCTGACGGCATATGTGGGTGGACAGGTTGCTCTCGGGCACAACGGAAACCTGATCAACGCCGATGCGTTGCGGCTCGAATTTGAGCGGGCTGGCCATCTCTTCCAGACCACGAGCGACACCGAAGTCATCATCCATCTGCTCGCGTCGCCCTTGCAGCAGAAGCAGCCCGATCCTCTCGCGGCAACGCTTCGCCGCTTGCAGGGCGCGTTCAGTCTCGTCTTCTTGTTTCCCGATCGAATCGAAGTCGCGCGCGATCCTTGGGGTTGGCGGCCGCTTGTCATCGGCAAGCTTTCCGGCGGCGGCGTGATTGCCGCGAGCGAAACGGTCGCGCTCGATGTGCTCGGCGCGGAACTGATTCGCGAAGTAGAACCCGGCGAGATTGTCACGATCACGGATCGTGGGATCGAGAGCCGCCGCTTTGCAGCGATGGCGCAGCCTCCGGCGCACTGCGTGTTCGAGCACGTCTATTTCGCGAACCCCGCGAGCACGATCTTCGGGCAAAACGTCCAGATCACTCGCGAGGCTCTGGGTGCCCGGCTTGCTAAAGAAGCGCCGGTGCTGGCCGACTTCGTGATGCCGATGCCGGATTCGGGGCGGAGCGCTGCCGCGGGTTATGCACAGGCGAGCGGCTTGCCGTATCGCGAAGGGATTGTGCCGAACCGGTACGTTGGTCGCACATTCATCAAGCCATCGCAGGCTGAGCGCGTGGCCGCGGTTCGGCTGAAATTGAACGTCATCGCGGAAATCGTGCGAGGCAAGAAGGTTGTGGTTGTGGACGATTCCGTTGTCCGCGGCACGACCACCAAAGCCAAGATGGATCAAATCCGCCAAGCCGGCGCGAAGGAGATCCACCTTCGCATCAGTTGTCCGCCCATTCGCCACCCGTGTTACTTCGGCGTGGATTTCGCGACACGCGACCAATTGATCGCGCACAACCGCAGCGTGGAAGAAGTCGCGAAGTTTCTTGGCGTGGATTCGCTCCACTATCTCTCGCTCGAAGGCTTACTGGCGTGCATGTCACGGCCCGCGCCGAATTACTGCACGGCCTGCTACAGCGGCGATTACCGCCTCGATCCGGACAATCCGGAGACCGGCGAAATTGTCGAAGGTGAACAACTAAAGATCTTCGGATGACCCTGCCCGAAGCGGCGAGGGAAGGGTGATCGGTGCGGCAAGAAGAACGGTCAAGAGCGACTTATTTGTGGGTGAAGCGGATTCCAACTCTAACCAGTGCAAACCTGCGCCGGTGAGCGCGGGCAGATTCAGTTTGTTTCGCCATTGGATTCTTGATCACCGCGATCGCGAACTGCGCTGGAACGGATCCCAGGAAAAAACAGGCTCGGTCGTACGCGCCGTCCCGTTTCAGAACTTGCGCGAGCGCTTCCAAACAATTTCAATGCACGATATTCGTTTAGTCGGCTTGCTGGTTGCACCTGTTTTGGTCGGATACGTCGCGGTCATGTCCCTGATTGCGATTGCCGGCCCAGCATCCAGATGGCTATTGCCGAAGTACTTTGGACCGGATTCCAACCGACTTCGAACCGTTGAAGAGATGTTGACCGGGGTTGCCTTGGGCACAGGTTTCTATTTTTTCACGGCCGTCGTTGTGTATTTCGCATTCAGGCTTTGGTGTTGGAAATGGGTGACTCCGGAAATGGCCAGATCCACGCTCCGCCGCGGCAAATGCGCTGCGTGTAAATATCCCGTCTCGAATCTGCCGCCGGGATCGGATGGCTGCACGGTTTGCCCGGAGTGCGGTGCGGCATGGAAGCTGCATTGGCAACTTCCCAATGGAGTCATTGCGTGAGCGGATTGCGAGGCGAACCGACGAGCTTTGATTCCGACCCGGTCAAACCCGGCCCGTTCGGGCTGCGGTTCACCGTGATCGATCACCGAGGCGTTCGGCGCGAGCTCGCGAAAGCATCTTGGGCAGAGCGATTTCGACACTCTCCCGAAGTCGCTCGTCGCATCCCGGCGCTGTCGCTCAAAGCTTCGTCTATCGGTGTCATGATTATTGCGATCGTGTGCACGTTCATGCTCCAGGACTTTGTGCAGCGTGCCATGGCGGGTTCCCGAACGATCAAGCCGGGAGAAATCAATGCGGTAACGCAGGCGATCGGCCTCTTTGCGCCGATTTTTCTCACGATGTTCTTTGCTGGCGCGAGCGTCTTCGCGATCGCGACGCGCGTCTGGATCCCCGGAGTCGCGAAGCAGTGGCTGTCCATGGGAACGTGTGCCAGCTGTCGCTACAACGTCGCGGAGATCGAGCCGGAGACCGATGGTTGCGTAGTGTGCCCGGAATGTGGCGCGGCGTGGAAGCTGAATCCGTCGCGGCCTACCTAGAAACGTCGAAGCAGACCGCACACGGGTTCGATTGGGAAGCCGCGATCGGCTCTCGCTAGCATCGTTGATGGCCCTTGCGATTCCGCTCACCCTTGCCCATTCTCCCGATCCTGACGACGCCTTCATGTGGTGGCCGTTGACGGGCAAGATCAATCCGGACGGCACGCAGCAGTCCGGCGGAGCCGGCAAACCCCGTATCGACACCGGGCGCTTTCAATTCAACGCGTTGCCGGCTGACATTCATGTGTTGAACAAACGTGCCGCGCGGGAGGGCGATCTGGAAATTACCGCACTTTCCGCGCGCGCGTACGCGGATGTGAAGGATCGCTACGTCATCACGGTCTGTGGCGGCTCATTCGGCGACGGATACGGCCCGAAGGTTGTCGTGCGCGGCGATCAGAGTGCGGACTGCATCAAGCTCTCCTGCGAAGACTGCCTCGCGAAGCGCGGTGTTCGCATTGCCGTTCCGGGATTGCAAACGACTGCCTTTCTTCTGCTCGGTCTTGTTCTCGGCCCGGAGATCGCCAAGCAGCGAGAGCGCTTTGTCGAGATGCCATTCGAAAAAATAATTGGAGCCGTCGCGCGCCGCGAAGTGGATGCCGGCCTGGTGATCCACGAGGGCCAGCTCACGTTTGCGGACGCCGGACTGCGGATGATGCTTGACGTCGGCGCGTGGTGGAAAGCAAAAACAGGCCTGCTCACGCCCCTCGGCGTCAACGCGATCCGGCGCGATCTCGACCGAACGCATGGTTCCGGAACCGTGAGCGAGATTGCGAAACTTCTCCAGCAAAGCGTCGCATATTCGATGGAGCATCGCGACGAATCCACGCGCTACACACTGCCATTCGCGCTCGCCAACGTTTCGAGGGGCGGCGAAACCGGTGAAGCCCCGACACTCGAGCGCGTCGAGCGATACTGCCGCATGTACGTAACGCCCGAAACGCTCGACATGGGAGAGCGGGGGCGCGATGCGCTGCAACTCCTCCTCACAGAAGGTTTCAAAGCAGGTCTCTGCCCCAACGCCGGAACAGTCGATCTCGCGTAGCAATCCAACCTGCCGCACGCAGGCTTTCTATTTGCGGCTTTGGCCATTTGGCCCTTTGGCAATTTGCCCCTCTCCCCATATTCTCTCCTCATGAATCTCATCCGCTCCGAATTCGGCGTCTCCGTGGAACTACCCGGCGGCAAGCAACTTCCGATCCGCCACATCATCGGCGTGGGCATGAACTACGCCAAGCACGCGCACGAACAGGGCAAGGGTGTGCCCGAGCGGCCGATGCTCTTCACGAAAAACCCGATGTCCGCGTGCCTGAACGGTGACGCGATCGTGGTTCCCAAGATTTGTCAGGATCGCGAGCAAGTCGATTTTGAAGTCGAACTCGGCGTTGTCATCGGCCAGATGACGAAGGACGTTTCCAAGGCCGACGCATTGAAGGCGGTCCTCGGCTACTGCTCGGCAAACGACGTTTCCGCCCGGTGGTGGCAGAAGGATGGGTCGGGCGGGCAGTTCTGCCGCGGCAAGAGCTTTGACACGTTCTGCCCGATCGGTCCGACTTTGGTTCCGGCCTCTGAAGTGAAAGACCCGCAGAATCTCCGACTCACGACCAAGGTCAATGGCCAACTGCTTCAGGATGCGAACACCAGCGACATGATCTTCGACGTCGCGACGCTCATCCACGAGATCAGCCGCGGCACGACGATTCTGCCCGGAACGCTGATCATGACCGGCACCCCGAGCGGCGTCGGCTTTGCACGCACACCCCCGATTTTCCTGAAGCAGGGCGACTTGGTTGAAGTCGAAGTCGGAAATCTCGGTGTGCTGAAGAACCCCGTTCGCTTCGAATAGTCACTTTCCCGGAATCGGAGGCGTAGCCTTCCTTTCCCGATGGGAAAGCGTGACGACAAAGCCTTGGAACCCACGATCGAGAACCGGCGCGCCCGGTTCGAATACACCATTGGCGAGACTTTCGAGGTTGGGATCGCGCTCCGTGGCACCGAAATCAAGAGCGTTCGCGAGGGGCATGTGTCGCTGGCGGAGGGATACGTCCGCGCGACCGCCAAGCCGCTCGAACTCACGCTGCACAGCGCAAACATCGGCGAATACGGGCCAGCGGGGCCCATCGGCAACGGAAGGCAGCACACGCCTACGCGGGTCCGGGCGCTGCTCGCGCACAAGCGTGAGATCATGAAGCTCGCGGCTGAATCAGAAGTGAAGGGCATGACGATCGTGCCCCTGAAGCTGTACTTCAAGAACGGCTACGCGAAGCTTTTGATCGGCGTCGCGAAGGGCAAAGCCAAGCACGACAAGCGTGATACGATCAAGGATCGCGAAGCGAAGCGCGAAATGGATCGTGCGATGACGCGAAAGACAAACAGGTAAATCCGCTCGAAGCGGCGAGCAGTCGGTCAACAAGCCCATTCGATTTCGATCGTCTCGATCAGCCGATCTTGCGGCCGCGTGCGAGCCGGATCTTTTCGGAAGCCGAACGGATCTCGCGATCGCGACGCTTGTTCTTGGCATCGCGGTTCGGGTCTTCGATCGAAACGCGCTCGTTCTCGACCTTCGAAAGCTGAGACTCGGCTTCGGTTGCGTTCAGTTCGCTGACCGGAGTGGCACGTTCTGCGAGAATGGTGAGTTCGTTTTCGGCCATCTGGAGGACGCCGCCGTCGATGAAGTAGTTGCCTGCGGTTTTAGAGGTTCCGGCGAACTCGAGCTTCAGTTCGCCGATGCCAAGCTTTCCGAGGATCGGAGCGCGTCCGGGCAGGAAGCCCATAAGTCCGTCCCACATCGGAACCACCGCGCTCGAGACGGGCTCGTCGAAAAGGCGTGCGGCAGGGGTGACCAGACGGCAGCGGAAAGTGGAAGCCAAGGCGAGTCTCCAAATCTCGTTCGCGGACGTCCGTTCAGGTCTCTTGTAAAGACGAGGCGAAAGTCCCGGATGGGGGCGGGATGGTACGTCGCTGCCCCGCGTTTGGCGAGGGTTTCGCGTAGGCTGTATCCCTTGAGAACAAGCCCTTGAGAGCTCGTACCTGGCCCATCCTGTTCGCCTTGGCATTGCTGGCGGCACTGGCGTTTTGGCTCAGGCTGAAGGTCGGTGGGGTACTTCCTTCCGGATGGAATCAGATTCTTGAGTTTCGCGTGCAGCGTGCCGCGGCAGGATTGGTTGTGGGCATCGGCCTTGCAACGGCGGGCGTCTTGCTGCAATGCCTCTTCCGAAACCCGCTGGCGTCGCCTGAGTTGCTCGGCATGTCGAGCGGAGCGGGTGTGGCGGTGATGCTCTGGCAACTCGGCGCGTATCACGCGGGATTGGGAATTGCACAGACGGGAATGGCGAACATCGGCGCGGGGATCGCGCTGCCGGGTGCGATCGGCGCCCTTGCATTGACGTATTTGCTCAGCCAGCGTCGCGGAATGGTCGAGCCGGTGACGCTGATTTTGACCGGAGTTGTCGTGGGGATCATCGCGGCAGCGATGATCTCGCTGGTGCAGCAGCTGCTGCCCGATCGTGGCGTGGCCGCTTCGCGGTTGCTTCTCGGCTCAATCAACGACGATGTGCAGTGGGGGGGAATCGCGATTGCAGGAGGGGTGACGCTTCTGTGTGCGGTTTGGTCGTGGATGCGCGGCCGTGCACTTGATGTGGCTTCACTCTCGGATGATGAAGCGAGGTCGCTTGGTGTTGGACTCGCCTGGCTGCGGATCGAGTTGTTCGTGCTCGCGGGCGTTTTGACTTCAGTCACGTTCGCGATCGCGGGGCCGGTAGCGTTCGTCGGACTGGTGTGCCCGCATCTCGTTCGATTGCTCATCGGGCCGGGGCACCGGGTTCTGATTGTCGGCGCGGCGTTGCTGGGCGGCGCGATGGTGGTCTTTGCCGATTCGCTCGTGCGGTCGATCGACCTTGGATCCGGGCGGCTGCCGATCAGCGTGCTGACGGCGCTGATTGGCGGGCCGGTGCTGATATGGATGCTTCGCCGGCGAGGCGGAGTGACCTAACTCCTGGCGCCGTGCCCGCCAATAATGTGGCTCGCTCAAGCACTGACTCAACGTGATTTGTAAGGAACCGCCCCGCATTTCTGCCGCGGCGATGTGTCATTCCCCTTGCACTCAAAGTTGAGTTCGGCGCCATGGACAACAGGAAGTTCGTTCGATTCGAGACCCTCGGAGGGCTCGGAATATTTACAGCATGTGAATTTCTCGGCAGGTCAAGCGAGACCGACCGGCCGCGATGGATGTCGCGCGCGCAGTGGCGTTATGCCGCGGAATGCTACGAGCAACTCTGCCGACTGACGCCGGTGCCACGCTCGCATTGCTACAACGACCATCGCGCCAGACAACCCAAGACTTGGTTCCATGCTCACGCGTGGCAACCGATTGCTCTCTGCGAGCTCCTCGTCGGGTTATTGCAGTCGCACGACGTCGTGATCCGGCCGCGCTGGACGAGCGAGCCCGGAGAAATTATTTGGGAGGACGACGTGCAGGTCATCGTGCGCTACGACCGCATCAACACGCTGCATGCCGAGCGCCTCCGGCTCCAGTTTATGAAGCGGCTTGCCGAAATGGACCGCCGAGGCACAAGTGAGCGTCCGCGGCGCAACCGCAGCACGATTCGAAAACCGTGGACGTGCGGCGTGCGCGTTTCGTAAGCCAAAACGCCGAATGCGTGCCGATATCTACCGCACCAGGCCCTACACGTTGAAGTACTTGGCTTCCGGATGATGCACGATGATCGCGCTTGTGCTTTGTTCCGGATCGATCTGCCAGTTCTCCGTGAGTACGCAACCGATGCGCTCGGGTTGGAGCAACCGGAAGAGTTTTTCCTGGTCGCTCATGTCCGGGCACGCGGGATAGCCGAACGAGTAACGACTGCCGCGGTAGTGCTGCGTGAACAGCTCTTTGACGCGGGGCGAGTCGTCGTTGGCGATTCCCATCTCCTGGCGGATGCGTTTGTGCCACATCTCGGCGAGCGCTTCGGCGCTCTCGACGCCGATGCCGTGCAGATAGAGGTAGTTCGTGTAGTCGTTTTTCTGGAACAGTTCCTGCGCGGCTTCGCTGGCGCGCTTGCCCATCGTCACGCAGTGGAACGCAACGACATCGCGCTCACCGGATTCGATGGGGCGGAAGAAGTCGCTGATGCACATGCGCTTCTTGTCGGGCTGGCGCGGGAAGGTGAACCGCTCGATCTCGCGGGATTGATCGACGGGGTCAAAGATCACGAGGTCGTTGCGATCGGAGTTGCAGGGGAAATAGCCGTAGACCGCTGCGGGGAGCAGGATCTTGTCCCGTTTGCAGCGGGCCTTGAGTTCTTCGAAGATCGGGATGACCTTGTCTTCGAGGAGGGCGTCGTATTCGGCCTCGCTCATCGCACCCTTTTTCATCTGCCACTGGCCGCGGAAAAGAGCGACGGGGTTGATGAAGGGATAGATCTGATCGAGATTGAGGTCGGTCGAAACGCGCGTGCCCCAGAACGGAGGCTTCGGGATCGCGATGGTTGTGGAAACCGAAGAGCGCACGAATTCCTGCGTCGCCGTTGGCGTGCCGCTACCTTCCTTGTCGGCGGAGTTGATTGCCGCGAGCTTCGCGATGCGTGACTGGTTGATGGTCTCTTCGGCCTTGGACCGCTTGCCGAGACGATCCTCAATTTCGGTCGCGAGCGTGCCCATCTGCTTGGTCATGATCATGTCCATCACGCGCAGGCCTTCGAACGCGTCCTTCCCGTAGAAGCACTCGCCCTTGTATTGCGTACGCAGATGGCTCTCGCAATAGTGGCGTGTGAGCGCAGCGCCGCCGAGAATCAGCGGCACATCGAGACCGATTCCGTTCATCTCGATGATGTTCTCTTCCATGACGTTTACGCTTTTGACGAGAAGTCCGGAGAGGCCGATCGCATCAGCCTTGTGCTGCTTGAACGCTTCGACAATCGCGCCGATCGGCTGCTTGATCCCGATGTTGAAAACTTTGTACCCGTTGTTGGTCAGGATGATGTCAACCAGGTTCTTGCCGATGTCGTGCACGTCGCCTTTGACGGTCGCGAGGACGATCTTGCCCTTGTCCGAGCCTTGCACGCGCTCCATCAGCGGCTCGAGCTGCGCGACGGCCATCTTCATGACCTCGGCGCTCTGAAGCACGAACGGCAGCTGCATCTTGCCCGAACCGAAGAGCTCGCCGACAGTTTTCATGCCCTCGAGCAGGTGGTCGTTGATGATCGCAAGCGGCTTGTACTTCTCGAGCGCCGCATCGAGGCACTCTTTCAACCCTTGCTTTTCGCCATCGACGATGTGCGCACGCATCCGTTCTTCGACTGGGAGGTCTGCCAGCGACTTCTTCTGCACCTTCGCAGTCTGGGCGTCCTTGAAGAATTCGATGAAGGCCTGGAGCGGATCGAAATTCTCCGGCTTTCCGGCGGGCTGGCCCGTGCCGCCAGCAGCGATGGATCGACGGTCGTAAATCAAATCGAGCGCCGCTTGCCAATGCGCCGGATCGATCTTGTTGCTCGGAAGGATCTTGCTCGCGTGCACGATCGCGCCGGTGAGCCCTGCTTCGCGAAGTTCGTGCAGGAACGCCGAGTTGAGAACCACACGTGCGACCGGGTTCAAGCCGAAGCTCACGTTTGAAAGGCCGACGATCGTCTGGCTTTCCGCGAATGCCGCGCTGATCCGCTTAATGCCTTCGACGAGTTCGAGCGCGGAACGGCGGTCGCTTTCCATGCCCGTCGAAATCGGGAGAACGAGCGGGTCGAACATCACATCACTCGGATCGAGCCCGAACTTGTCGACAGCGCGCCGGAAGCCGCGCGTCGCTATCGCGAGTTTGCGATCGGCCGTGCGGGCCATCGACGCCTGCTTGTCTTCGTCGATCGAACCGATCAGGATCGCGGCGCCGTACTTGCGGCACATCGCCAAGACCTGATCAAACTTCTCGTCACCGTCTTCGAAGTTGGCGGAGTTGACGATGCACTTGCCGCCGGCGTGCTTCAGGCCAGCCTCGATCGTCTTGATCTGCGTGCTGTCGATCATCAGCGGCGCATCCACCTGACGCACAACACGCTTCACGATCTCCGACATATCGCTGACGTTGTCGCGCCCGGCGTAATCGACGTTCAAGTCGAGCACATGCGCGCCTTCACGCACCTGCTCGCGCGCCAGAGAAATGATGTCGTCCCACGCTTCTTTCTCAAGCAGCGTCTTGAACGCGCGGCTGCCGCTCGCGTTCATCCGCTCGCCCACGATCAGGAACGAATTGTCCTGCCGGTAATCGGTAACGCTGTACAGGCTCGTCGCACCCGGCTTCGGGCTGTTTTTCGCGACCTTGTGTGCGGGCTTGGAATTCACGGCCTCTGCCAGCAACTTGATGTGCTCCGGCGTCGTGCCGCAGCAGCCGCCGACAATGTTCACACCCGACTCTTCCACGAACTTCACCATCGCCTCGACAAAAGGCTGAGGCTTCAGCGGATACTCGGTCTTGCCTTCGTGCAGAGTCGGTAATCCCGCGTTCGGCAGCACGCTGACGCGGCGCTCTTCTCCGTTCAAAGTCTTGCGACCGCGCACGTTCGACCAGTTCTTGCCGAGCCAGTGCACGTGCTCCGCCATCTCTGTCGGGCCGGTGGCGCAGTTCAAACCAAGAGATGTGATCGGATACTGCGCGAGCGCCGCCGCCGCTGTCTCGATGGACGAACCGAGCAGCATCGTGCCCGTCGTCTCGATGGTCACGCTGCAAAGAATCGGAATGTCCGCAGTCGTTTTTCCGGCCTCATCCAGCGCCGCGAGACACGCATCGATCGCGCACTTCACCTGAAGTAGATCCTGGCACGTCTCGATCATGAAGCAGTCGATGCCGCCAGCGATCATGCCGCGGCACTGCTCGCGATACGAATCGAACATCGCTTCCCAAGTCGTATTCCCGAGCGTGATCAACCGCGTGCCCGGCCCCATCGAACCCGCCACAAACCGAGGCTTGTCGCTCGTGGAGTGCGTTGCGCATGCCGCCTGAGCGACTTCCGCTCCGCGCTTCGCCAGGTCGAAGCACTGAGGGGTCAAATCAAACTCGCTCAGCACCAGCTTGTTCGCGCCAAACGTGTCGGTCTCAACCACGTCCGCGCCGGCTTTCAGGTAGTCCTCGTGGATGTCCTGGATAACGTCGGGCCGACTCTTGACCAGGATGTCCGTGCAGTTCTCGCAGCCGCAGTAGTCCTTCTCGACAGAGAGGTTTCGGGAGTAAATCTGCGTACCCATGCCGCCGTCAAAGACGAGGACGCGTTTGGAAAGCTCCTGCAGGAAGCGGCTGGGCATTGCGGGTCCTTGGTTCCGGTAACTGGGGGAGAACTGATCCGAGAGGGGTCGACCGCAGACTATATCCATCCGTTCATCCGGATCAAAGGATGAAACCGTTCAGCGGCTCCTAGTGGCAATCGACCGTTCGCTCCTGAGCGACGCGCGGAATGCCCTTCCAACTCCAAAAAGACATCGGCCCGACACGATCGTGCCGGGCCGGTGGTTTGTAAACCTTCTTGATATCAGGCTTTCGGAGCAGAATCGCCTTCGGCCTTGGCTTCCGGAGCGGCAGCGGCCGGTTCGGCCGGCTTGACTGCCTCGGGCTTCGGGGCGGGCTTCTTCGGCTTAGTCGCCGCCGCAGCCGCGCGGGCAGCCTTGTTCGCGGCGCGCTCGTCGGCAGCGGCCTTCTCGGCGGCAGCAATAGCAGCCTTGCGGTCGCTCTCGGCCTTTTCCTTCTGGCTGAAGTACCCAGTCGCAAACTTCTTCTGGAACTTTTCAACGCGTCCGGCCGAGTCGACAAACACGTTCTTTCCCGTGAAGAACGGGTGCGAGCCCGACCACACTTCGACGTGCAATTCAGGCACAGTCGCGCCGACGGTCATGACGACCTGGCCGTTGTGGTAGACGTTGCAGTTATTGAAATAGCGGGGATGGATGTCGTTCTTCATGGCGAACCTCTGCGGGATTGCTTGCGAAAAACCGAGTCAAAAACCAGGTCAAGATGATAGGCGGTAATCCGGGCTGCCGGGCGGACTTTGCGGGGAGGCCCGCGAGATCCGGATCAATCTTGAACTCGACGGCCACAGACAGGCTGGCCCTTGACCGATGGTGTTTGGTCGCTAGCCTTGTTCCCCTGTTCGGCGGCCGGCACCGGATGGGTAAATCTCGTTCCCCGATAGCTCAATGGTAGAGCGAGCGGCTGTTAACCGCTAGGTTCTAGGTTCGAGTCCTAGTCGGGGAGTTCGCCTTGGTTTCCCCTGGAAATCAGGGCTTTTTTCTTTTTTGGCGCGCCCCCTTGGGCCATATCGCTTTGCGATCGGGCTGTGGCGAACGAACCCGGATTGCGCCGGAGCAAAAAAGCGACTCAGCATCACTGCCCTCAAATTGGAAGCCAGCGTGGTCGGCTTTGGGGATCACCCCGATTTGCGAAGCAATCAGAGGTTTCGGAGCAACCAAAGCAGATATTCGATCGTGTCCGAAATCGGTCCGCACTGATTTATCTTGGCATCGATCCCGGTGGATGCAGACGCAAGGGCCTGAGCCAGTAACGAGACGAAGTTCAAGGCGACAAAAGCTGAGGCCCAAAGACTGACGAGTCGGCGCTGACACGGGGTGAAGCCTGCGGGGGAAGGTGAATTTTTGTTGTGCACGGCGGCGCGCCTCCGATAGAGAAGGTGGTTCCCGTGGTCCATTGACGCACGAGAGCTGACAGTCGCCGTGTCCTTGGCTTTCAACGCGGAGCGCTGATCCATGCTCCGCTGTTCGTCAATATAGCGTTTTTTTCGGACCTTTGCAGGGGACCTGACAGGTCCCCGACATCCCATTCTGCCGGGAGATCAAGATGGAGCTTGAAACGCGGCTGATTGCGCGTGTCCGATCGGGTGATCGTGACGCCTTGGCTGAATTCGTGAGGCGGTACGAACCGCTCATTCGAGCCAGATTTCGAGAGCAGTTTGCCACGGATTCTCGGGGGATCTTCGATACCAGCGACTTCTTTGCGACCGTCTCCCGTCGGGCCGATGCGGTTCTGGGCAACGGGTCAGGAGGCGCGGCGATGGATTCACCGGGCGAATTGCTCGGGAGGATCATGCGTGCCGCGGCGTCGGACTACGCCAGATCTTTGCGTGCAGAACGTTTGACAAATCGGCAAAACCAGCCCGCGCGCCCCGCCGTGGGTCCGGCACTGTCCGAAATGGATGATGAGAAGTCGGCGGTTGCTCGACTGGACGCGACCGACGGACAGATATTTCGCCTTCGAGCACTCGGAGCGGAGCACGGGATCGTGGGCCACACACTAGGAATGACTGAAAGTGCGGTGAGGATGCGATGGCACCGCATTCTCGGAAAACTGCAACGGCTGGCGCGGCACACGTGAGAAATCTGCCACCACTCGCCGAATCCATTGGCGCGATCGGATCCTCCGATTCAGAACTGGCGGCAACGATTTGCAGGGACGGCCGCCACCGGCGCAAATCTGGCGAAGACCTGACGCTTTCTGATTACTTGAGAGTTGTTCCCAACCTGCGGTCGCGCGAGCTCGTGCTCGACGCGGCGATCGGCGTATGCATCGGCCGCGCCGAGGTAGCCGCGGAAGAACGGTTGCGCAGGGCGGACCAGGAACGCCGAAAGCATCCGGAACTTTCCGGGGCCATCGACTTATCGCTTTGCCTTGACCACCTCATCGGCCCCGCGGACGCCCGCGTGATGCCAACTCGCCAGATCGACGCGCCCGACGCCATTCACGTCGGCCCAGTGCTTGAAGACGGCCTGCCGCGGTATTCGGCTCGACGCATCATCGGACGCGGAGCGAGTTCTACGGTGTATGAGGCAGAAGACAGACTCTTAAGCGCCGAGGCGCGCCCGAGCCGCGTCGCCATAAAGCTTTTGGGTCCTGTAGCGGACGATCCGACGCTATTTGATCGCACAATCGCCGAGGCGCGCAAGGCCCGTTCGATCGATCATCCCGGCGTGGTGCGGGTGCTTGATGTCGGCCGGCGCGAAAAAAGCGTGTTCATCGTGCAGGAATTTGTGCGAGGCGAAACGCTCGATTTCTGGCTTGCCGGCGCCGGCAATAAATCCCGTCACCGTCGGACGGCCGCGATTTTTCGAGATATTGCTTCCGCGGTTGCCGCCATCCACGCATCGGGGCTGGTGCACCGCGACCTCAAGCCTGCGAACGTTCTTGTCGGTGAGTCGGGAGAGATCAAGATCGTCGATTTCGGGGCGTCACGTCCTCGAGTGAATCACGGGTTGCCCGAGGATTCCGAAGACCGATACGGAGGCACGCTTGCCTTCATTTCGCCGGAGCAATTCCGTCTCGACCCGGATGCTGACGCTCCGACTGCGGACATCTATTCATTGGGTGCGATGCTCTTCTGGGCGTTCGTCGGCGCCTCTCCGCACGGTGGTTCCACGATCAGCGCGATGGCCGCTCTCGCGGGCGGCGAAGTTGAGACTGCGCCCGACGTCGCGATGCGCCGAGCGGCAGTGTGTCCGCAGTTAAGCCGAATTGTTCAACGGGCGATCGCTCCGCGTTCCAGCGATCGATATAAGTCCGCTGATCTGCTGGCCGCAGATCTCGAAGCATGGCTGCGACACCGCCCGATCGGTTGGCAGCGCCCGGGTCCGGTTCGGCGCGCCCGACTTCTTGTTCGGCGGCACCCGGTTGTGGTGGGATTGGGATTCCTCTGCGCAGTGTTGTTCTTTGCGACGGGGTTCGGCTGGATGCACGCCGTGAGAGCGGGAGAGGCGGCACGCGAGAGCGACCACGCAGCACAAGTAGAACGTGCGAAATTCGAAGCGACCCAGGAATGGAAAAAGAAAGCGGCGGAACAGCTCACGCGCATGCTGATGGGGCTTGGTGCCGCGAAAAACAACGGCCTTGAGGCCGAGGTTCTGACCTCACTGTGGATCCTCGAATGGGTTCATGGACCGATGCTTCTCGAAACGCCGGACTTGCTCGACCGGGTATGGAAAAGTCGGATCGCGGTGTTCGAACGCGCCCGGGAACGACTGCGCGTAAGCGGAAACGCCGATTCGGTTACTTCGCAGCTCATGATCCCGTCACTCGCGATTTGGTATCTGCGGTCCGGGCAGGCGGGCGAGGCCGAACGCCTTCTGGCAGCCTCGGAAGAGTTCTGGCGGTCGAGAACCGACGATTCCGATCCTTGGCTGCGAGATCTGCGTGCCATGGCGTGCGTTGCGCGGTTGTCCCGCCATTTGAATGAAGTGGACGCGAACGGCTCTGCGCGTGTGCCTGCTGAGCAACGTGCAATCGCCGATGAAGCCGCCAAGCTGAGCGATTGGGAAGCGAAGTACACGAAGATCTCGGGCCCGATTCCTTCGCTGATTCAAGACACGCTTGCAAAAGCAAAGCAGGCGCTCGCTTCGCGATAATGCTGTGTCATTCGTTTCGGCAAGAGTTGCACGAAATCAGGCCTGCCAGAGGAGATCACCCCACCTCTCCTGACGCGGCGCGCATGAGTTTAATTTTATCTGAGAAAAGCGAAGATTCTCGTTGCGCGAGACGGAAAAAACGGACGATTGGGATATCAGACCCACCTTCCGAAAGGAAGTGTTGACGGGTCTTCGACCGCGGCGCGCGATCGAAAAGGACTGGGGTGAAGGTGATGCAGCAAAATCAGTTCGGAAAACTGCGGTCGCTGCATTGATCGAGTGGATTGTCGTGCTCATTCCGGGAGAGGGCGACGAGGATTTTGATGAGAGGAGCACGCCTTGAAAAATCGAGTGAGATCGAGCTTGGAACCAACCGCGCCTCCCCGGCTGCGGCTGGTTGCCGTCGAGAGCCGAGAGAGCGACGCACCCGCTGGAGAAAAACGAGAGGATCACCCGACGCGGCGATCCGATGGGCGAACTCCGAATCCGCGAGCGGCAGAAAAGGCGCTCGCCGAAGCGATGAACTTGCCGGTTGAGACACTGGAGTTCTTGTCGCGGCGTGAGCACTGATCGAGCAGAGCCGAAATCAGCAGCGGCGTTCTTTCATTGGAATGTGCCTCGTTCTGGGGAGAGTCGGGGGTTTGTGCGATCCGTTTGTTGGCCCCGGAGCAATCCGGGGCCGGATCGTTTTTGGAGCAGCTGCCCAGGGCACAGCGGAATGGACACATCAGGGGCACAGCATCGCGTCGTACCCCGCGACAAAGATCGCAAAGTCCGAATCGTCCACTGCCTGATCTCCCGTGAAGTCGGCGGGACAGCCGGTCGGCATAAGCGGGCTTGCGCAGTCGAGGGTGTTGTACGCGTCGACGAAAGTCGAAAAATCGTTATCGTCCACGCGGCCATCGTTGTTCAGATCGCATGGACACGCAGCGGTTCCGATCCAAAGAACGGCTTCGTCGCGCCGAGTACTGGAATTGAATCCATACCCGAGGACATAGATTGCGCGACCATCGCTCCAAATGCTTTCAGCGCTCGAAGATGTGAATGCAGACGGAAGGAATGCGTGCAGATCAATCCAAGATTCGGCCGAGCCGCGCCACAGGCTCGCGCGGGTGGCATCGTCGATGTAGACCAGACCAACTTGGGTCTGATTCAAAACACCCTGCGCCCGCGAACCGTCCACGCCGGGCGGATTGAGATCAACGACCGATTGTGCCGACCCGCTCCAGACGCTTGCGTGTTCGTACATTCCCGCGCCGATGACGCCGACTTGCTGCCGACTGTCCATGTTGTACACAATGGAATAGGGAGTGAACGTGGGCTTCAGGTCGACCCACGACGAGCTTGTGCCGCTCCAGAGACATGCGTGGTACTCGTTCCCGATGAACGCATACCCGCCCTGTCGACCGGAATACATGGTGTACACGCACGACGACTCGGATTCCGCCGGCGAGAGATCAATCCAATTGGAAGAGCCATTCCAGAGGCTGGCGCGATAGTTCGAGCTGGGGCTTTGGGTGGGCAACTCGACATACCCCGCCTGTTGGTTCCCGTCGATTGCGAGCGCGGCGGAGGAAAGGCCTTCCACGGGATGCATGTCGATCCACGCGGCGGCGCTTCCATTCCAAAGGCTGGCTCTTCGCACCCCGCCCACGGTCGCGAAGCCGACCTGTTGATTTGCTCGAACGGCGACGGCCTCGGATCGGTCTTCCGGCAGGCCAGGATTGAGATCGATCCATCCTCCGGTCGATTCGTTCCAGATTGCAGCATGCAGCACGCCGACCGAAGTGCGGGCGATGCTGCCCACAAATGAACCGGGACCGCCACCGATGCCGTACGACGCATCTGCTCCTTGCGGATGGAAATTCAGGACCGTCCATTGTGTGACAGGGGGTGTCGCGACGGCAGCGTTCGGGAAACACGCGGTTCCCAGCCCAGCCAGCAGCAGACAAACGGACAAGTTCTTCATGGCGCCGACTCTCGATACCCGGTACATTCGAAAAGCCACTTTCCGCCAAGTCAGAATGCCGCGCGGGGTTCATGCGGGGCTGAAGCGAAGATAAGTCTTTCAATAGAATGAAAAATCGGTCCGCCAAGCTGCCGAACTGTGGACGAACGCAGCGGCGATTGGATCGAGGGCCGAACCAGGGCCGTTTGCGGCGACGCAGACTATCCGTGGAGGGATGAGTTGCGGGTGCGAGAATTTTTGGAACGCACTCGCCGATTACGGACAGATCAAAGCGTTGTAGGCCACTACGAAAACGCTGAAATCGGCGTCATCGACGAAGCTATCGCCGTTCAGGTCGGAAGGACAGCCGGCGGGCATCGCCGGGTCTGTGCAATCGAGGACGTTATACGCGACGACGAAAAACAGGAAGTCGGAATCGTCAACGAATCCGTCACCATTGAGATCGCCTTTGCAGGGTGCTTTTTGTGACCAGAGGAGCGCCTCATCGCGGAATTCGATGCTGTTGAAGCCGCGACCGGCGACGTAGGTGACGCCGCCGGCTATCCAGATGGCGTTGGCCTGGCACGTGCCGATACCTGCGGGGCGGAACGCGGAAAGATCGACCCACGAAGCGGCAGTGCCGGTCCAAAGACTTGCGCGTCGGCGTCCCCCGACATCGGCGTAGCCGACCTGCATGCCGCCAGCTGCGGCGGAAGCAGTCGAGTTTGTCGAATTCGCCGGGTGGAGATCGACCCATGAGGCGGCAGACCCTCTCCACAAACTGGCGTGATCAGGACTGCTTGGCGATGGGGAAATCCTTCCGACCTGCTGTCCTCCGCCGATACCAAGAGCGATCGAGCTATTAGAGCCTGGTGGATGGAGGTTCACCCAGGAGGCGGCGCTGCCGCTCCACAAACTGGCGCTTCTGATGCCGCCGTCGGCGATGACATAGCCCACCTGTTGGCCACCGTTCACACCAAAGGCTTCCGATGAATGCGCGTAACCGGTGGAGGGGTTCGGCGGCGGATTCAAATTTACATAGGACGCCGCAGAACCGCTCCAGAGCGCAGCGTTATAGCCGCCGGCGTATGTCCTGCCTACCTGCTGATTGCCGCCAATAGCGAGGGCGCTTGAGTTACTTGGCCCGGGAGGGTGCAGGTTCACCCAAGATGCAGCCGTGCCGGTCCAGAGGGCGGCACGGGGCAGGCCATCGGTGTAGACCTCGCCGACCTGATGGTTGCCTTCCGCGCCGTAGCCTAGTGAATAGACCGTCCCGGGAGGATGGAGATTCACCCAGGCGCCGGCTGAGCCATTCCAGAGGCTGGCGCGATAGTGGCCCACAGTCGGACCGACTTGCACGGAACCTATTTGCTGACCTCCGCTCCCGCCGTTTGCTTGAGAGGAAACTTCACCGGACGGATGCAGGCTGATGCAAGTCCATTGGGCTTGTGCTGTCGAACCGGCGGCGGAAGTGATCGCGGAAACAAGAACAAGCACTCCGGCAAAGCCGGGTGTGGAGGCGCGAGTTGAATTCATGACGATCGCTCCGGCGCAACGTTCCCTGCGGCTCATGCCGTCAATCGCGAAGGGAAATTCCCGCGCCAGAGTGGCACCAAGAGAGTAACCGCGGAGGAGCGGATTGAAATGGTTTTGCACGAAGATCGTGTTGATAAATGAAGGAGAGTGGCCCTGCTGGATGCGTTTGCGATCAAGCGGATCGAAAAGGCGGCCGTCACTGCTTTGAAAGTTCAAACTCTGGCGGCGGCGGACATTCCGGGTTCACCCACTGAATGACCTCGGCCCAGCCCGCACTTTCGGGATCGTGTTGAAGATACCCGCGGATCGGGCGCACCGGCGACCAGCCATCTTTGATGTGGACGCTCAGCACCGGGTCGATTTGCCTGCCACAGATCACTGCATCGACATATTGCTCGATGCTCTCGGTCGCGCTGACTTTTCCATAACCCGGCAGCCGACTTGCACCCACCATCCGCCACAATCGTTTGGCCTGCACGAGAAAGCGAGCTTGATCCGTGAGTGCATGCGCGATGCCGTGATGTTGATGGTGCGGATGCACCATGATGTCGGCGCCGTACAACGTGGGGCCGCTCGGATCGTGATCGAGGAATGAGCCGCCCGCAGTCAGGACATCCCAGGGGTCGTCGATGTAAAAATCGGCCATGCGAAGCCGCAGAGTGAAGTGAACACCGGCGACCTCGTTGCGGGTAGTTTCGACCGCGACGAATTGGCCTTGGGGGAATACCAGCAGATGATCATCGAGTTCTTCACGCGAGTACGGGCGCTCATCCGGATACACGAGGCGGCAGATGGCGATGATCGCCTCGAAGTCCGAGGGGGCAACGCATCGGATGGTGTAATTAGTCGGGAGCATGTTTTCTCCAGCGGCGCGAGGGCCAATGTACCAATTCCGCACGCCACGCCGTGACCCCTTTCTTCCGTGATGAGAATCAGACTTCGACGAATGCGGGCGCCTTGGCTCAATTCCTTTCGAAGTGAACTGTTTTCCGAGTACACTGCCGCGTCTCCTCTTCGCGTGTTTCTGCCCCGCGTGTTCGGCGGAGAGAGCTTTGGGAGTACAACATGTCGAAGGCACAAAAGAGCAAGAACAGCGATTCTGATCGCATGGGTCGCAAGCACTACGAAAAAGAACTCCGACGCTTGCAGGAAAAATTGTGCGGGCTCCAGGACTGGGTCAAGCACTCGGGCGAGCGCGTTGTCATCGTGCTCGAGGGTCGTGACGCGGCGGGCAAGGGCGGCGTCATCCGTTCGATCACCGAAAAGGTCAGCCCTCGAGTGTTTCGGGTTGTGGCGCTGCCGGCTCCATCCGATCGCGAGAAGTCTCAGGTCTACATGCAGCGATACCTGAATCACTTTCCCGCAGCGGGCGAAGTCGTGATCTTCGACCGCTCGTGGTACAACCGCGCGGGTGTTGAGCACGTCATGGGTTTCTGCACGAAAGACCAGTACAAACGGTTTCTTGAACTCTGCCCCGTTGTCGAGAAGTACTTTGTGGATGGAGGGATTCGCCTGATCAAGATCTGGCTGGATGTCAGCGACACGGAACAGAAACGCCGCTTTGAGGCCCGCATCGATGATCCGCTCCGCCAGTGGAAACTCAGCCCGATGGATCTGCCTTCAAGAAGCAAGTGGTACGAATACTCGCGTGCCCGCGACCGGATGCTCGACGCGACCGACACCAAGCACGCCCCGTGGCACGTCCTGCAATCAGATGACAAGAAGCGGGCACGGCTCAACTGCATCCGCCACATTCTCGATGCCATCCCGTATAAGTCCGTGAGCCGCGCAAAAGTGAAGCTTCCGAAGCGCTCGATGAAGGGCGCGTACGACGATCAGGCGACGCTCCGCAAGCGAAAATTCGTCCGTACGGTGTACTAGCGGTTTCCCAATGGCGGCCGCGGTATCGGCGTTTCTTGCGAATCGAGCGCAGGCGAATCGCCGATAGTTTCCACCGGAACCCGCATGGCCGAATCGCCAATATCTTCCGCTCCCGGTCCGCTTTCCGCGGAGCATCTGAACCAGATTTCCGATGCGCGCAAGCGCGCGAAGAAAATCCTGCGCGCAGCGGGGATGGCCGCGTTCAGCGGTTGGTCGATGGCGATCTTCGCCGCGCTCACTCTGGCGTTCGCATTCATGAGTGACTGGAGCGCGTGGGCGATCGGGATCGGGCTTGCGGCGTGTGCGGCCACGGAACTGCGCGGTTGTGCACTCCTGCGGAAAATGGAGCCGCGCGGCGCGTTGGTGCTCGGTTGGAATCAGGTCTTTCTGGCGGTACTGATCACGGCGTACGCGCTCTGGTCGCTTTACAGCACATCAAAGAATCCCGCGCTCGGCGCGATGGTGCGAGGCACAGGCGACCCGCAGATCGACGCGATGGCGAAGGAACTCACCACAGTTGTGACGTGGGCGCTCTACGGAACGATGGCGGTGGTGGGGTTGGTCGTGCCGGGATTGACGGCGATCTATTACTTCACCCGCGCGCCGCTGGTGACCAAGTTCCGCAGGGAGACGCCGGAATGGGTGATGGAAGTCATTCGGAGGGGCTGAGGAACGCGGAACGGGAGTTCGGAACTCGGGATCGGAAGTCCGCGAAACGGGCGACGATAGCCGGAAAAGCTGCAAAATCGTGGCCCGGTAAATATGCGGAAGCGCAGGCGAACACGCCCGGCAGCCGATCAGTATGGGAAGTCTGAGATGAGGATGCGCACGCTGTGCGCCTGATGGAAAAGAGGATGCGTCCGGCCCGCGGGAACTGCGGATTACCGGCCCTAAAGTTCGCTCTCACGCTCTCTTACGGGGATTCACTCCATGTGCGGAATCGTCGCGTATATCGGTGGCAAAGCGGCCCAGTCCTACCTGATCGAAGGCCTCAAGCGCCTTGAGTATCGCGGGTACGACTCCGCCGGCATGGCAGTCCTTGAGCAGGGCAAGCTCAATGTCGTCAAGGCGGTCGGCCGGGTTTCCAATCTTGAAGACAAGCTCGAAGAGATGGGCGGCTTTCGCGGCACGATCGGCATCGCGCACACCCGCTGGGCAACCCACGGCGGCGTGACCGAGGTCAATGCCCACCCGCACACCGACGATCGCAACGGCATCGCGATCATCCACAACGGCATCATCGAGAACTACGCGGCCCTTAAGACCTACCTCGAAGAGAAGGGCCACAAATTCCAAAGCCAGACTGACACCGAAGTGCTCGCAATGCTCATCGGCGAGCTGTACGCGCCGCAGGAAGGCGTGGATCTCGAAGCCGCGGTTCAAGCAGCCTTGCGTGAAGTCACCGGCGCGTACGCAATCGCGGTGATGTGCGAGAAGGAACCCGATGTGCTCGTCGTGGCTCGTAAGGGTTCGCCGCTCATGGTCGGTGTCGGTGCCGGCGAATATGTCGTCGCTTCCGATGCTTCGGCGATCGTAAGCCACACCACGCAGGCCTTTGTGCTCGACGACTACAACGTCGTCAAGATCACCCGCTCGGGCTTCCGTACCAGCACGATCCACAACGTTCCGGTCACCAGCAAGATCATGCAGCTCGAGCTCGAGCTCCAAGAGATCGAACTCGGCGGCTTCAGCCACTTCATGCAGAAGGAAATCTTCGAGCAGCCCAAGGCGATCTCGAACTGCATCCGCGGCCGTCTCAACATGGATGAAGGCCGCATCCACCTTGGCGGCGTCGGCAATTTCAGCAAAGAACTCTCGAAGGTCAAGAACATCGTTCTGACGGCGCAGGGCACGGCCTTGCACGCCGCGATGATCGGTGAGTACCTCTTCGAGGATCTCGCCAAGGTCTCGTCGGTCGCCGAATATGCCAGCGAATTTCGCTATCGCAACCCGATCGTGGAAGAGAACACGCTTGTCATCGCTGTGAGCCAGTCGGGCGAAACAGCGGACACGCTGGCTGCACTTCAAGAAGCCAAGGAACGCGGCGCGCTCGCGCTGGGCGTCGTCAACGTCGTCGGCAGCTCGATTGCACGCGAAACCGATGCGGGCGTCTACCTGCGCGTCGGACCGGAAATCGGCGTCGCCAGTACGAAGGCCTTTACCGGCCAGGTCGCCGTCCTTTCCATGCTCGCGATGTACATGGGCCGCAAGCGCTTCATGAGCGCCGATCAGTGCCGCGACCTGATGAAGGACATGGAGCGCGTGCCCGGCCTCATCGAACGCATCTGCGAGCAGGACGCCCGGATCAAGAAGATCACCGAGAAGTACATCCACCGCGAGAACTGGCTCTTCCTCGGCCGAGGGTACAACTACCCGACTGCCCTCGAAGGCGCCCTCAAGCTTAAGGAAATTAGCTACATCCACGCCGAGGGAATGCCCGCGGCCGAAATGAAGCATGGACCCATCGCCCTCATCAACGACGGCATGCCTGCGGTCTTCATCGCCAACCGTGGCCGCCAGTACGAGAAGGTGATGAGCAACATCCAGGAAGTCCGCAGCCGAGGCGGCCACGTGATCGCCGTCGCGACTGAAGGCGACAAGGAAATCACCAAGTACGCCGAGGATGTCATGTATATCCCGGATATCCCGGAGTGCCTCAGCCCGATGCTCGCGGTGGTGCCGCTGCAGTTGATGGCGTATCACGCCGCGGTTCTGCGCGGCCACGACGTCGACAAGCCCCGCAATCTGGCAAAGAGCGTCACGGTCGAGTGATCTTGTGCAGATCGGCGTCCGCGGCAATCTGGCGAAGTTGTGTCGCTTCCGCAGGGCCGATATGTAGCAACGTCCGGGAGCCAACCCGCACGACCCGAACGCCGCGGTACGCACATACGCCCAGTTCATCATGGTCGCGGTCGATTCGGTCGATTTTGCTTCTATGAATCCCCGCAAGTTCGGCAGGGTCGTCTGTCAGTTTGTTGGCACTTCGCTCGGCGAGGTGTTGGACATGTCTGCCGGCGGGATGCGGGTTTCTTCGTCCTCGGCAATGACTCCAAAGATTGACCAGGTTGTCACGATTAAGCTGGTCGGCATTTCGAGCGTCGTCTACGTTCGTTGCCGCGTTGCCTGGGTGAAGGAAGCAAGTGACAAGGGTAACTGGACCGCCAAGCTGCGCAAGCTGGTGGGCGGAACGCGGAATGAGATGGGGCTTCAGTTTATTGACCTGTCGGCGGACGCTCGAAAAGTGATCAGTGAAATCGGTGCCGCGGCCGGGAAGAACGAGACGATTCGCCCCGACATCGAGCAGTTCCGTAAGAACGCCGCGTAACTTGGACAGCTTTGTACGCGAACCGACAGGCGGAGTGAGCGGCGGGGCGGTACGCTTGCCCCGTGACTCCGCCGATTCGCCTACTTCTATTGACATGCGTTGCCGCGGCGTTTGCATTTGCGGCGCCGCTGTACGCACAGAACACGCTGCGTCTGGACGCGGACGGGAACTGGGTGCCCGCGAACCCCGAGGTCGATCCGTCGAGCGACGAGGGCGTGATGAACCGCGCGCGCAAGCAGCTGGCGGAGAACCGGCCAAAGGGCGCCTTGGCGTTGCTCGACAGCTGGATCAAACGCAACGCGGCACAGGACAAGCCCGAGACCGCGGAAGCGCTTCTTCGCCGGGGAGATGCCAAGCTTGCGATGAAAGATGAATACGAAGCGCTCTACGACTACGAGCGCGTCATCAAGGAATATCCGGGCACCCCGCAGTTCGTAACCGCGCTCGAACGCGAACTCGAAATCGGGTTGATGTACCTCAATGGTCTTCGCAAGAAAACCTGGGGACTTCGGATCGACAACGCCACGCGCATCGGCGAGGAACTGCTCATCCGCGTGCAGGAGCGTGCCCCGGGAAGCCAGCTCGCTCAGCGGGCAGCGATCGAACTCGCGAATTACTACTACCGCGCCCGCGACCTGCGTATGGCTGCAGAGGCGTATGACATCTTCCTCGCAAACTTTCCCACCAGCGAGTACCGCGAACTGGCGATGGAACGCCGTGTTTTTGCGAACATTGGGCGGTACAAGGGCCCTCGATACGACGCTTCTGGTTTGATCGAGGCGCAGTACCTCGTGCGAGATTTCGCGGCACGCTACCCCAAGTCGGCCGAGCAGATCGGTATGAACGACGCTCTCATCGCGCGACTCGATGAGTCCGCCGCGGATCAGATGTTCGAGACCGCGACCTGGTACTTCAAGCGAGACGATCCAATCTCTGCACGCTACACGCTGAAGCGCCTGCTACAAAAGCACCCGGACACCGTCGCGGCGGACGAATCGAAGGTGATTTTCAAGCAGCGGAACTGGCCACTGCCTCCTCCACGCGCGAAAAAGGTCGAAGACGACACCGATTCCGTAGACGCTCCGGTCACGTCATCGACTTCGGAAGGCAAATTGAAGGTCGGCGACAAGAAACCAATAAGCCCCGACGACGCTATCAGGGGTAATCCGCCAAGCCCTGCGACACCGGAACCGCAGCCTCAACCGCCCGCGAAGGAGCAGCCCAAGTGAGGGTTCAAGCACGCAACGTGAAGGCGATTGTCTGCATGAGCGCAGCCGCGCTTTCGGTGTCCGGTTGCTCCTCCGATCCGACCAAGGGCTACTCGTTCGCGAACACGTACGACACCGAAACCCGCACCATCCAGGTGCCGATCTTCCAGAACAAAACATACTACAAAGGCGTCGAATCGGAATTGAGCGAAGCGATCATTCACGAAGTGCAGAACAAGACGCCGTGGATTATCGATCCGTCTCCCGCCGCGGACTCCACACTCAACGGCACGATCACCAGCGTGCAGCTGCGCCGTACCGCGATCGACCCGAGCGGCTACGTGCAGGAACTTGGGTACATCATCACGGTCGATTTTGAATGGGTGGACAACACCACAGGCAAAACGATCGTGGGCCGCCGGAACTTCAGCGGCGCCGATACGTTCGTTCCGACACGAGGCGTCAGCGAGAAAATCGAATACGGCCAGACATCCGCGGCACAGCGGATGGCGAAGGACATCGTTTCTGAGCTCCGCACCAAGTGGTAAACGGCGGATGGCTCGGCAACGAGGAAGTGGCACTCCCTCTCGCTTGGCACATGAATTGCCCTAAATGCGGAGTGAAAGGGGAAATTGCCTACCCTTGCCGGGCTGGCGCGTGCATTGGCTTGCCCAAACCGCCTGAATGGCAGCCCACCCCCCGCGGAAGGCGTCCCGATGCGTATCGGAACGCGGTTGCGGAGCGTCTGACAGACATGGTGCATCTTCCGGGCCGGTTATCCGAACAGAATGGTGGAAGAAGCGATAGAAGCAGTGAAGTCGGCGATTCGAGCAACGGGCGGCTGCCCGATAAAGGGAATGATGAGTCGAGTTGTTGAAAATTCGATGCGTTTCGGTGGCCGGGTGATCGCAAACGTTGCGGGGTTGCTGCGCTTGCGCGCTGCGGAAGAGCCTCCGCGCGACGGCGGACGACCAAAGGCCGGTGGACCGAAGCGCTCGGGTCCGCCCGGGCCGGGTCTGCCGAACGGCCAGGGTCAGCCCCAGTCGCGCGGCCTGTTCACCATGGTCGCGGTCATCGCGCTCATGGTGCTGCTGTTCATGATGTTCAGCGCGCCCAATCGCGCGCAGCACATCTCGCTCCAGCAATTCCGCCTCGACTACGAGCAGAAGCTGCTTTCTGACGTCACGCTGACGGACGAAGGTCTCAAGGCAAAACGAAAGAAGGACGTCGCCGGCCCCGAAGGTTATGTGATGGTCCCCATCAATTCCGTCAATAAGGACTTGGTTGCGAAGGAAGCCAACGAGATCACCAAGGGTGATTTCCAGAACAACTCCCCCAGTGTCTGGCTCACGGTTCTGATTTTCTTTGGCCCGCTTCTGTTCATTCTCGTGCTCGGCTGGTTTCTTGTCAGCCGGGGTCTTCGTGCCGCGGCAGGCGGTGGAGGGATGCTCGGCAACTTCGGCAAGAGCCGGCACCGCACGCTGACCAAAGAAATGACGGGCGTCACCTTTGCCGACGTCGCGGGTATCGACGAGGCCAAAGAAGAAGTCACCGAAATCATCGAGTTCCTGAAGAACCCCAAGAAATTCACCAAGCTTGGCGGGCGCATCCCACGTGGCGTTCTGCTCGTTGGCGAGCCCGGCTGCGGCAAGACACTTCTTGCAAAGGCAATCGCCGGAGAGGCGGACGTTCCGTTCTTCTCTATCAGCGGTTCCGACTTCGTTGAGATGTTCGTGGGCGTTGGCGCCAGCCGCGTACGCGATCTGTTCAAACAGGCCAAGGACAGCGCACCCTGCATCATCTTCCTCGACGAAATTGACGCGGTCGGCCGTCGGCGTGGCGGCGGGTTCACAACCGGTGGCCACGACGAGCGCGAGCAGACTTTGAATGCGATCCTCGTCGAAATGGATGGTTTCAACACCGCCGACGGCGTGATCGTCATCGCCGCGACGAACCGCAACGACGTGCTCGATCCCGCGCTCACGCGCCCGGGCCGCTTTGACCGCCAGATCACCGTTCCGCTCCCCGATGTCAAGGGCCGTCTCGAGATCCTCCGGGTTCACTCGAAGAAGGTCAAGATGGGCCCGAACGTTGAACTCGAGCGCATCGCCCGCGGCACCCCGATGTTCAGCGGCGCCGATCTCGCGGCCATCATCAACGAAGCCGCGATCGCCGCGACCATGCAGAACAAAGACTTCATTGAGCATGAGGACCTCGAAGAGGCTCGTGACAAGGTGAAGTTCGGCCGCGCCAAGAAGAGCCGCGTCCGCGAGAAAGACGAGAACAAGCTCGTCGCGTTCCACGAGGCCGGCCACGCGATTCTGCAGGCCCTGCTTACCGACGCCGACCCGCTCCACAAAGTAACGATCATTCCGCGAGGGGGCGCCGGCGGTGCAACCTTCAGCCTTCCCGAAAAGGATCGCATGGGCTACGGCATCAAGTGGCTCAACGCCACGATGCGCGTCCTCTGTGGCGGCCGAATCGCCGAGCAAAAAGCCATGAACGACGCCTCCAGCGGCGCATCCATGGATATCACGCAGGTCACCAGTCTCGCCCGCACCATGATCGTTGAATGGGGAATGAGCCGCAAACTCGGCTTCGTCCGCTACGCCGGCATGGATACGCGCGAGATGTACATGTCGGAAAAGAGCTATTCGGAAGAGACCGCAAAACAGATCGACGAGGAAGTCCGCCGATTTGTCGACGAAGCCTTTGCAGATGCGCAGCGTCTGCTCGAAGAGAACTGGGACAAAGTTGTTCGTGTTGCAGACGCGCTGATCAAGTATGAGACCCTCAGCGCCGACGACGTGCATCGCCTGATGCGTGGCGAAGAACTGGCCAAGCCCACCGTCGCCGATCTGCTTCGCGCCGAAGCGGCCCGCCGCAAGGCTGATGCACCTCCGGCGATTCCGCCCGAAGCAACGACGGACCTTCCGCCCGGTGCGATGCCGAATCCCGCCTGATTTGCTGAGAAATTGAGCAAGATTTCTACTGACGCCGGTCGAAACCGGCGTCATTTCTTTTGGGGGGACCCTGAGAATTTGAACACACAATCAGCGACCGGCGGTGTCTTGATGGGGGGAGAGACGCGGACCAGCGGGTGATGCGATTCGACTATCAGGAGTGCATGAAGTGAAGATCCATCGAATTTGGCAGGTGGGAGTCCTGGGATTGGTCCTTGCGAACGGCGCGGCGAATACGTGCATCTCGGCGTTCGCTGCCGAACCTATGCCGGTCAACTTTGTTCCGCCGGAGCAGCGAAACGCGGCGATCCGCTACTTGATTGCCATGATCTACCTCACGCCAGAGCGGAGTGAAAAGCTCAAAGCAGTGGATTTTGCAAAGCTGGGGACGAACATCGAGCCGTCCGCAATGTCACTTGAATTCAACGAAGCTGCGAAGCTTGACAATTCGGGTTTGCTTCAATGGACAATCGACGGCACCGGGATGTCCCATTGCAATTTCGAGAGCAATTACGAGGCCGGCATCGGGGCGCTTTTGCCGCAATTGGGAAACATGCGCCAGCTGGCGAAAGCGCTGCGCCTCGACGCACGCATTCAACTGACAAAAGGGAATGCCGACCTTGCTGCGAAACGAGTTGTCGCGATACTTCACATGGGGGCACATCTCAAGCAGGATTCGTGGCTCATCGGGGCGTTGCTCGGCGCAGCGATCGATCACACCGCCTTTGCGGAAACAATTGCGATCGCCGAAAGTCCCGCGCTGACTGATGCCGGTAGAAAGGAACTCCTTTCGGTCCTCCATGCATTGGATACATCCGATCCGTTGCACTACGAACAGGCGATTGCAGTTGAGCGAGGAAGCATCATTCCGTGGTTGACGAAAAAAGCCGCGGCTCCCGATGCCTGGACACAACTTAAAGCAGAGCTCTTTGAGGGGGAATCCGGTCCGAACATCACGCTGTCCGACGAAGAAGTACGCGTTCAGATCGGCCAACTCGGACCCGCCTACGACGCATTTGTTGTTGCCGTCAGCAGTCAGACCAGCGACGCGGATGCGAAAAAATTTGACGAGAAAGCGCACGCGGGCGAATGGGGAACGCTCGCGGCAATCATGATGCCGGCCGTTGAAAATATGCGTTCGTCGGAGCGCAAGTATCGTGCCGATCTGCAGAAAGCGATCGCTGCGTTGGAAACGCCGGCGAAAAAATAGTGCCGCTCGATGACCGCCAACTTCTGCTCGGCATCGCTCGTGGGCGCGACGACTGCGCCCTCGAGCTTTGGTCGCGCCACGGCGCCGGCCTGACCGCTCTCGCGCGAGCAATTGTCGGACACGAAGCCGCAAACGATATCGTGCAGAGCGCTCTCTGCCGCATCCTGGAAGTTTCATCCACGCGCCTGCGCACGATCGAAAACGTCCCGGCGTGGCTCGCGATTCTGGTCCGCCACGAATCGGCGAATTACCTGCGAAGTGAGCGTCGGCGCCGTCAGCGAGATCGTCTGCCTCGCGGAAACATCGCGTGGACAAAAGCTCCTGCCGAGAATTCCGGCTTGTGGGATTCGGTCGATCGGCTTCCTCGCCGTCTCCGTGAAGTGATCGTTCTCAAGCTGATCGCCGGCTTGACATTCGATCAGCTTTCGCTGGCGATTGGCCTGAACCGCAACACCGCCGCGGCACGATATCGCCAGGCCTTGGAATCGCTTCGGCGCTGTTCCGCCAGTTCAAAGGGTTGCGAACTATCAGTGGGAGCCGCTCGCCATGGAAAATGATCTGGAACTGCTCGAAGATTCTCTGCGGCGTCGCGTCGAAACCGAAAAGCCGGGTCAGCCCACGCGTTTTCTTCAAGCCGTGCGATCAAGGCGACGCCGCGTGTATGCGACCAGGGCCCTAGCGACCATTGCCGTTGTACTTGTGCTTGGCTTTGGATTGATTGCTGTTCGTGGACCGGTCCGCTCTCAGGAATCGTCGGGCATTCAGCAGGTTGCGTACGGGGGGCCGCCCGCGATTCGAAAGTTCCGCGAGCTGCCTCCCGAGAACGCGGTCGCCTCCGGGGCTGTCGATGTCATTCGCGTGCGGGACGCTCGTGATCCGATGGCGGTGTCCGGGCTTGGCGGCTTCTAGAAATCGGTCTCAAGGCGTCGGCGGGCACGGCTCATGGTTGATCCGCGTCGTGTTCTGGCTCATGTGCAGCCAGAATTCATGCTCAAAGCCGGCCTTTGTTGCGTCCTGCTCCCTGCGGAAGGGGCCGAGGCACCAATGTGGGTCGTGCAACCTGCAGTGCGCGTACCACTTGTCGTAATCATCATCGGTCGGCTTGGCGTCTGGGCGGGTCACGCAGGCACCGAGGCTTGCCGCGACTAAAGCCACAGCGAGCGAGCGGAGCGAAAAGCGAGCGAAAATGCGAAGTGTCGAACGCGGCATGAAGTCTCCCGTGACAGGAGAGTACCACGCTCGCAGAGCAAAAATCTGGCGTGAACAGCGCGCAAAACAGTGGCTTCCCAGAAGCGTGCCCATACGTCAATTACGTCAACGGCTTTCGATCAGGGACAGACAAAGGTCTCGCTCACCGAAGCGAATTGGACAATTGCATGATCCGAAATCGAGACAAGGCACCCACCGTGTTGAACTCGCGTGGGCGATCGTTGGTTAGGCCGCTTCCGACTCCGGCAGATCCGCGACCGTCCCCGCGACGCCGTCACGCGTCACATAGAAGAAGTCCGGGCTGATCGGATACGGAAGCCGCTTGTAATCGTGCTCGACCCGTGTGCGCAGACGCCGAATGAACGGGTCCGGTCCCGGCGAGATCGCGACAAACATATCGCGTGCCGGAGTCGCAACGTAGAAGTCGCCACCAAGCTGCGAATACAGCCGATCGTGTAGACCATCGAGGAGAAGTCGGGCCGCGTCGTAGCCGTCGTGCTGGCTCATGATCGCCGCCTTGCCGCCCTCCTTCGATTCCACAACCTGGATTTCGAGTTCCGGCGCGTAGCCCTCAAGGTTCTCGCGACTGATCAACTCAAGTTCATCCGGAGTCAGCTTCCAGCGGATCAACTGCTCCGTGGTGATGCTCACAGTCATCTGAGGAAGATCCGTCACGAACACAATCACCGTGTTGTTCACAAACGGCACGTGCGCGACCTGCTCGCGTGAGAGATGCCGGAAGATCGACACCGGCTGGATGCGGGGCATAATCCGCGGCCGCGCGAAATCCAGCGACATGCTGGTCAACTGCATCGAGTCGCCGGCAAAGAGCTGGTCCAAATAGTGCTCGACGATCTCCGTGCCCCGAACCGGCTCGTGGTTGACCATGCGATAGAGGTTTTCGAGATCGAGCCGCCGGCCATTCACGAGCAACTCGCGCGGGCCGACAAGGTCGATCGCGTACTCGGGCTGGAGCTTGCGGAGCATCGAAGCGACGGCCTCGGCAAAGGCCTCTGGCTCACGCGGCATGGTTGGCATGAAGACTCACCCCTCGCGATCGGCAGGACGCCGGACAAGACGGTGGCGCTTCACGCCACCACCGGCGGGAAACTGATGCGCACACCGACAATCGACCGCTCGGAGTATCGACAGACCGATACGGGTGCCCGGTCGGGCAGTTCGACGAAACCGCAGTTGAACGGCGCGTGCGCTAGCGCAGACGGAGTGATTCTCCGAATCGTGTCCATTTCAGCGCAAACACTGCCGCCGGAGGCCGAGAAGCCTTCTGCCAGGTCACGTCCGCGAACTTAGTGGCCCCAAACGACAGCCCTTTGGACGGAAAAGTTCCCGAACTTGGCAGAGTGCGGGGGTGCGAGTAGAATGCCCCCACGATTTGAGATCGGCGGCTGCGGGCCGCTGTCTCCCGAGAAGGCATGCGCGTGGGCGGTGCCGGGGAGACACGAAACCGGGAACGTCCGCTCTTTCAGGAGATTGCTTGTGACCGACCAAGAGATCGAAGCAAAGGTCATCGAGATCGTCGCCGAGCAGATGGGCGCGGACAAGGCGAAGATCACTCGGGGCACCCGCTTCGTGGACGATCTGAACGCCGACAGCCTCGATACCGTCGAATTGGTGATGGAATTCGAAGACGAGTTCGAGACCGAAATCCCCGACGAACACGCAGAGAAGATCAAGACCGTCGGCGAGGCCATCGACTTCATTAAGCAGGCTCGCGACGCCGCAACAAAGTAAGTACTCGAGTTGGTGCCGGGACCCGGGTTCGTCCGGGCCTGGTTCCTCCTCTTTCCCGGAAGGAAACCCCGCCTCGATGTTGGCAGGAAGCTCAAGTCGTCGCGTGGTGGTTACAGGAAGAGGCGCCTTGACCAATATTGGTCACGACGCAGCTTCGACGTGGGCCGCCATGCGCGAAGGCCGCAGCGGCATCCGAACCATCGAGTCCGAATTCTTCCAGCGTTACAAGTCCTGGACCGTCACCATCGCGGGTGAAGTCGTCGGCTGGGATCCGACCAGCGTCATGGAGTTCCGCGAGGCCAAACGCCTCGATCGGGTCACCCAGCTCGGCATGGGGGCCGCGGCCGAGGCCGTTCGCGATTCGGGGATCGACTTCTCAAAAGAGAATGTCGAGATGTGCGGCGTGTCGGTCGGGACGGGCGTGGGCGGTATCACCACCATCGAAGATGGAATGACGACGCTGCTGGACCGCGGCCCAGACCGCTTGAGCCCCTTCACCGTCCCCCGCCTGATGGTCAACGCAACCAGCGGCGGCATTTCGATTCGCTACGGGCTCAAAGGCCCCGCGACGGCGCATGCAACCGCATGCGCCAGTTCCGGTCACGCCATGGCCGATGCCGCCAACATGATCCAGCGTGGCTGGGCTGATGTGATGGTGACAGGCGGCACCGAGGCCGCCGTGAGCCCGCTCTGCATGGGTGCGTTCATGGTGATGCGTGCGCTCTCAACCCGCAACGAAGCACCGGAAAAGGCCAGCCGTCCGTTCGATAAGGATCGGGACGGCTTTGTACTCTCCGAGGGTGCTGCCATGTTCGTGCTCGAAAGCGAAGAGCACGCCAAAGCACGCGGCGCGCGAATCTACGGCGAACTTGTGGGCACGGGCAATTCGAGCGATGCCGGTCACATCACCGCGCCGGACCCCGCGGGTGACGGTGCGGCACGTTCAATGAAGATGGCCCTCAAAGACGCCCGCCTGAATCTCTCCGACATCGGCTACATCAACGCTCACGGAACCAGCACGCCCCTCGGAGATAAAGCCGAAGTGGCTGCCGTGCTCAACGTCTTCGGCAATCACGCCCGCAAGAGCGCCGGTGGCAAGCTTCTGATGAGCAGCACCAAGAGCATGCACGGCCACTGCCTCGGTGCCTCGGGCGCCGTTGAGCTGATCGCCTGCATGCACGCGGTGAACGACGGCGTGATCGCCCCGACGATCAACCTCGACAACCCTGACGACGGGTTTGATATCGATCTCGTCGCCCATCACGCCCGGGAGCGTCGCGTGAAGTACGTGATGAACAACACGTTCGGCTTCGGCGGACACAACGTCACGCTCATCTTCGGCGCGTACGAAGGTTAATACCTCCCGATTCCCCAAACAGCCCATCGGTTAGATTCAGGCACGCCGGTTGCGATCCGTCTTATCACATGGCCATTTCCGGCCGATGATGCGCCCTGCGCGAAGAATCATGAGCACCGAACGCCCCAACAACCTCAAGCAGATCCTTCAGCTCGAAGTCCCGCTGGTCGTGCGCCTGGGCGAGCGACCCCTCAGCGTCGATGAAGTCGTCTCCCTGGTCCCGGGAGCCATCATCGAATTGCCCAAGCCTGCCGATGCGGAACTCGATTTGCTTGTGAATAACAAGCGGGTCGGCCGAGGCGTCGCCGTCAAAGTGGGGGAGAACTTCGGCCTCCGGATCACCTTTATGGGCGAAGTGAAGGACCGGGTTGCTGCCATGGGCGGCATGACAATCACCGTCACGCAGTCGGTCGATTCTTTGGTGGAACAGCCCGCCGCCGCGGCATGAACAAATCAGTAGTTTGCGGGACCCGCGCGATATCTGCGCGAGCGGGCGAAGGCCCAAAGCGGAAACTGCGCCGCCTGTTCCGGAACCGGCTTCCCCCCTCAACAGCCGACCCCCTCCGCTCGATGCAACGATGCTGACAAGTCCGGGTGCGCAAGCCCGGTGATTTCGTTCCTCGAACGGGCGCCACGAAATGCCTCGCGATATTCCGGTCGGAAACGGCGACGTTCTCGTCACTTTCGATTACCTCTACAGGGTTCGCGACGTCTACTACCCGAATGTCGGCCGCTTTAATCACACCGACGGCCACGTTCAGCGTTTCGGCGTCTGGGCGGATGGCAAATTCGCCTGGATCGAAGACCCTTCCTGGCGCCGAGAACTCCGGTACGAAAAAGACACCCTCGTAACCGACGTCAAACTGTTCAACGACGAACTCGGTCTTGAAATGACCTGCCACGACTGCGTGGACTTTCACGAGCCGGTCTATTTCCGGCGCGTCATGGTGAAGGACCTCACGGGCCGCCGCCGCGACGTGCGACTTTTCTACCACTGGGATATGTCTATCCGAGGCTCGCCCCTCGGCGACACGGCCAATTACGACCCCGCCACCAGCAGCCTCGTTCTCTACAAGGACGACATCTACTTCCTGTTCAACGCCTGCGATCAGAACAAATGCGGCATCGACAATTGGGCCATCGGCACCAAGCGACTCGGTGGCGCCGAGGGCACCTGGCGCGATGCCGAAGACGGCCAGCTCGGTCGCAACGCGATCAGCCAGGGCTCAGTCGATGCGACCATCGGATTCAATCTCGATATTGAGCCGAACGGTGAGAGTTATGTTTCCAGTTGGCTCGCCTGCGGCCGCAGCTACGACCAGGTCCGCGATCTCAATCGGCGAGTGAACGAAAAGGGCCCCGATCGCCACATTTCTCGCACGCAGGCCTACTGGCGACTCTGGTGCCGCAAGGAGCCGATCGATCTCTCGCCCGTGCCCGAAAAGGTGCGCGACTTGTTCTTCCGCAGCCAGCTCGTTCTGCGAACGCAGATCGACAACGGCGGCGCGATCATCGCGGCGAACGACAGCGACATCACCCAGTTCGGTGGCGACCACTATTCCTACTGCTGGCCCCGGGACGGCGCGCTCGTCGCCTACGCCCTCTCCCTGTGCGGGCAGTCCGAACTCTCTCGACACTTTTTCCGCTTCTGTGGCGATGCGATCGAAGACAGCGGCTACTTCCTCCACAAGTACACGCCCACCGGCGAACTCGCCAGCTCATGGCATCCGTGGATGATCGAAGGTCAGAAGATATTGCCCGTGCAGCAGGACGAAACCGCGCTCGTGCTCTGGGCGCTCCGCAAGCACTTCGCCGCGTTCCGAGATGTCGAGTTTGTCAAGCCTCTCTACAACCTGCTGGTCGTCCGGCCGGCCGACTGGATGCTCAAGTACCGCGACGCCAACGGCCTGCCTCAGCAAAGCTGGGACCTCTGGGAAGAACGCCGAGGCATCCACACGTTCACCGTTAGCGCCACCATCGGCGCCCTCAATGCGGCATCGCAGTTCGCGCAGGACTTCGGCGATGAAGATCGCGCCGCCACCTATCGCGAGGCCGCGGACCGCATGCGCACCGCTCTGAAAAAGTTCCTCTGGAATCCGGAACAGAAGCGATTCGCCCGCATGGCGGTCCCACTGCCAAACGGAACCTACCGCCTCGACATGACCAGCGACAGCGCAAACTACGCACTCTTCGCCTTCGGCGCGCTCGATGCGTGCGACGAAATGGTCGAGCAGGAAATGAAAGGCCTCTGGTCGCGTCTGTGGGTCAAGACCGACGTCGGTGGCTGCGCCCGCTACGAGCGTGATTACTACCACCAGGTCGAACGCGACCACACCGACGCCGTCCCCGGCAACCCGTGGGTCATCTGCACGCTCTGGCAAGCCCAGTATCTGATCGAACGCGCCCGCACGCTCGAAGAACTCCAGCAGGCGCTGCCGCTGCTCGAGTGGACCGAGAAGCGAGCCGAAAAATCCGGCGTCCTCGCCGAACAGTTCAATCCCTACAGCGGCGAAGCCATCTCCGTGAGCCCGCTCACCTGGAGCCACGCGACATTCGTCATCGCCGTGATGGAATATCTGCGCAAGTTCGAGAAACTGACGGCGACAAGTCTGAAGCGGATCGGCGCGCAAATCCAGGCTTCCCAAGGCAAGGGCGACGGCGAAGCTCTGCGCGCCGGAATTACGTCTGCAGGCTGAGTTGCTCCGTCAATGAAAACAAGACGGCGGAACCGAGGCCTGGTTCCGCCGCCGTCATCAAGCGAATCCCCGAGGAGTGCGAGACTCGCCGTTGTTTGTGCCGCTGTTACGCGGGTTTTTTCAATTCGATCGAGACCTTGACGGTTTCGCCGGGCTTCACGTCGCCGGGTTGACGTCCGACGCCAACGCCGCGCTTTTCCGCAAGGATCACGAAGTGGCCGGGCCGGATGTTGGGGAACGCAAATCTGCCTCCGGCATTCGTGAATGTGCGGTCGACGACGTGACCATCACGCACAAGCGCAATCGCGACCCCTCTCAGATCCGCACTCGAGTCGGTACTTGAAATTTGCCCCAGCACATGGCCGGGACGAGGAACCGCCGGATTTGTCGCGGTCGGGACGTCGGGAGAAACCGGTGCCGTCGGGGTTTTCACGCCCGCCGCAATCGAACCCGCGGCAACCGCGACCGTGACAAAGACAACCAGACGCGAGAGTGAAGTGCGCACCCAATGCATGAGAGATCCTCCGCATGGCCCGTACACGCAGGGCAACAGACGACACAGCGCGGGGCCCCAGCCCGACATCGGGTGCCGCGTGCGATGTCGGCTCAACGGGCCGATGGCAGTGCTATTGCGGAGGCGGAGCAGAATTCAGATTCAGAGAGGTGGGGGGCGAAGCGGGCTCGTACGGAAGCACAAACACCGCCCGAATCGGGGTCGATCGCCCTTTCGGCCGATTGCGAATCCCCACCGGCTGCTTCGTATTCAACAGGTTCAGAATGATCGCGACGTTGTCGTCCTTCGGAAAGTTCGGGTCGTAAATGCGGATCGTTGCGACGCCGTCGCCCTTCTCCATCGCGATCGCAAGCACCTGGTGGTTGTCGGATATGTTGCGTGCTCCAGGAGGTCCGCCGCGGCGGGCGATGATCAGCCCGATTGGCACGACGGCGCGCTCACGAAGTGCCCGGGCCAGAATCTCGATTTCACCGTTCGTGAGCGTGTTGAGTTCCGCGTCGGATTTCGCCGTCCACTCGGCGAACTTCAGCGCTGTGGCCAAGCCCGGCCCAAATGACTGCGCTTGCCGCAGAAACAAATATTCGTAGAGCGTGCTGCCTCGCTCTGGAAGCGCCAACTCAGTTGGCGGCGGGAGTTCAGCAACGAAGTAATCCGCCGCCGCGGCCGACATCCCGCCGCAGAGCCCGAACGCCGATTTCGGATCGTTCGTGTTGCTCGAATTCAAAAACGTCGGCAGCGGCGCGCCAGGAAAGTTGTTCGCGAACGCAAATCCATTCCGCGATGGAAGGAACGTGGGTGGTGAAGCAGTGGGGGCCGCGGCCTGAGTCGGCGGTGTCGCGGGTGCGTGCGGCGTCGGCGAGCGATCGCACCCTTGAAAAGCGAGCAACCCGCCAAGCAGAATCGTGAGTCTGGCGATCACGTCAGACTCCTTCTCGCTTAGTCGCGACGATTCAGCTTGGAAAGCAGTTGAAGGATCTCGATGTAAAGCCACACGAGCGTCACGGTCACAGCAAACGCCCCGTACCACTCCATGTACTTGGGTTGCCCGGTCTTCGCGCCTTCATCGATCATCTGGTAATTCATCACGAGCGTGAACGATGCCAGAACAACGACAAACAACGAGAAGCCGATTCCGATCGGCGAAGCGCTGGCCCATAGATTGGGCAGATTCATCTTGAACAGCCCGTTCAGAAGCATGAGCCCCACGGCATAGAGCGCCACGCCGCCCACCGCCACCGAAATGACCTTCATCACCGTCGGGCTCAATCGAATCACGCCCGTCGCATACGCAAGCAGCGCCGCCGCCGCAATTCCAAACGTGAGCGAGGCCGCCTGGAAAATCACGCCAGTATTCAAAATTGCCTGAGCCGTTCCCTGCTTGTTCCCCGCCATCTGCGCCACGATGAACAACGAGAAACTCGCGATCACCACGCCCTGCGCCGCCGCATAGACCGGCCCCAGAAACATCGCAGTCTGCGGCTTAAAACTCACGATCAGCGCCAGCACCAATCCGCCGATCGAGGCGCCCATCAGCCACGGCACGATTCCCCCGATATTCCCCGCCTGATACATCGGCTCAAACTTCATCCACGAGAACATCGCGCTGACCACGCAGATCGCCAGCAGGAACCCTGCCTTGATCGCCGTTCCCTGCACGGTCATCGCACCCGGCTTCGCGGCCGTCCCAAGTTCGTCCCAACGCGGAGCGTCCACCGGCTTGTCGAACACGCTGGAGCGAAGCATCGGATTGCTGGCGTTCATCTAAACCTCCTGAAAATCCAAACCGGACAACCAAACCTCAAAACCAAAGCCGGTTCATTCATTCCCGGCCGATCAAACTCTTTGCATCATTCGCTCGAGCGCCCCCGAACGCGATGATTCCAACACGGTACGCTTCCCCCCGATGACAGCCTCGCTCTGGCTCATAGCAATCGCCGTCGCATTCCTCGTCGGCTCATTCCCCACCGGTTACATGATCGGCCGCGCCCGGGGAGTCGACATCAGAACCCTCGGCTCTGGAAACATCGGCGCCACCAACGTCGGTCGCGTCTTCGGCAAGCGAGCCTGGCTCCTCTGTTTTTCGGGAGACTTCCTCAAGGGTTTCGTCCCCGTCCTCGGCGCCGGCGTCCTTTCAGGCCTCGCCGGAAAGTGGTCCCCTCTCCCCGATCAGGCCGCGCTTTGGTGCTGCGTCCTCGCCGCGGCAATCCTCGGCCACATGTTCACCCCCTGGCTTGGCTTCAAAGGCGGCAAAGGCGTCGCTACCGCCCTCGGCAGCCTGCTCGGGTTCTTCCCCCTCATCACCTTTGCAGGCCTCGCCGCGCTCGGCGTCTTCATCCTCGTCCTCAAGACCTCTCGCTATGTCAGCCTCGCCTCAATCTGCGCCACTGCCTTCCTCCCCATCTTCATCCTCATCCAGACCGGCCTCACACTCTGGCTGCGGCCCGCCGGGATGGAGATTTCCCGGGCCACCAGTGCAGGCCTCTGGCTGGCTGGCCTGACTGCAATCCTCTCCGCCATGATGATCTGGCGGCACAGAGCCAACATCGCCCGAATCCGGGCCGGCACCGAGCCCAAGGCCGGGTCCGACAAGCCTGCCGTGGCAACTGCTTAGCACAGTTTGGGCAATATTTGGTATTCCGAGTCAAACTGTTCAACGGCTCATAACCGATGAATGGGTTGTTGTTTCTTTCCGGACCGGGCCGCCGCGGCTGGCAAGATGGGCATTTCGGAACGATCAGGCCGTTCACGCGGCATGCTTTGGTCCGGATTACCCAGATTTGCCACAGAGAACACCCTGCGTTGCAGACGCAGCCCGGAAGAGACGACGAAAGAAGGCTGCCAGGACGGCGGCCAAGCTGGATGCGTGGGTGGGAATTGGGACCGCCTGACCTGATGAGGGCAGGCAATTCTGGGACTCAGGAGCACGACGCTCCTATTCGAATGGACTCGAACCATGCCGACGCTCAAATTTCATCCGGCCCAGTTGAGAGAAGCAATGGATCCGATCCCCTTCCCGCGTCAGGCGTGGGAAGCCTCGGGACGCCTCTCGCGCTGGCGTGAAGGGGCACCTGTCTATCGCTTTGGCGCCCAAATGGACGCCGGCGCGATGGCCGAAAGCGCCCTCGACCGAGCCGAGCGCCAAATGGAGCGCTTGAAGGCTCTTCTCGGCAGCAACGGCAGCGATCGCCCCAGCGCCGCGTAGTCACAGTTTCATGCACACTCAATACAAGACCGGCCGGGCCCGTCATGGCCCGGCCGATTTCTTATTGGCAGTCGGGGCATTCTGGAACGGCGGTCTCGATGATCGAGTTGTCGACAAGCCCGCCCACATCCGCGCACGGGACGGCGAATGTGAATCCTCCCTTGACCTGCACATGGTCTCCGACCTGATACGGTCCAAGATTCCTCGGGAACAGGTATCCGCCAGAATCGAATGCGATGATCGGCGAACAACCGAATCCGTTCACGATGAATCCCTCGAGCAGGAAACCCTGGCGGATCTGATTGTGCGAGAGCGTCACGGTGCCGGGGCCGGTCGACGAAATCTGACCCGCGACATAGACATACGAGCCGTTGGGGTTCCAACTCGGGTTGCCGGTGCCCTCAAGGTTGATGAGAACACCCGAGACATCGTCCACGACGGTCTTGGTAATGCTGTTGAGTGTTCCGTATCCGACGTAACGCGTGGAAACGACGCTCTGACGCAAGTCATTATTCCCTTTTACTTCCTGATAGTCGTAGTCGTCTGCGCCGCGGCCGCGGACATACACCTTGTTCCCGATTTGGAATGATGACAACCCCGCGGCGCTGTATGTCGCGCCGAAGATTTCGGTATCGGCGACAAATCCAGCTCCCCAAGGGGCCGACACGACTTCGCCCATTTCCGAATATGCCGGGCGAGACGTGACCGAGCTGAGTGGGGTGATGCCCCCGCTTGGATTCCCCGCGATTCCCTCTACAAACACGTAATCGCCCACAAGCGCGTACGGATTGCTTCCGATTCGATCAAGCGAATAGTTCACTCCGGCGTCCGAGCGGAAACGCAGCGTGCCCGCTGTCGTGTTGGTCAATCGCCCAAAACCAGAGAATGGTCGCCCGATGACGTTGTTGCTGATGCGCGGCGGCGACACATTTGTCGTGACGATCCCCTCCGCGTACACCTGCGCGCCCGCAGCAAAGCCGCCCAGATTCTGCACCTGAAAGACGCGTCCATCCGGAGCCTGCAGGCGGGTCTGATTTCCCACGCGGATCAGCGTTCCGATTCCCGCAAATGCCGGACTTACGGCGGTGACGCTGATAAAGGGCCCGCCGTTCCCGCTGCAGATCGAAGCCATCTGCGTGTTGTAGGAACCTTGCACATGAACGCGATCGCCCGCGACAAATCCTCCCAGCGAACTCAGTACATAGAAGACTCCATCGTCACCCTGGAACGACACGCAGGATTGATCGAGGCTGCGGACCAGCACCCCCTGAAGGGCCACCTTGACGATGGCTGCCGACGAAATGGAGGCCGCCAGCACAACGCCGGCGGCGGTACCCAAAGACGTTCGAATATTCATGACCTGGCTCCGAGCAAAGGGTTGAACTTTGCGCGACGCACGCAGCGCATCTCGGCCAAACGGCCGAGATGTGTAATACCTTACCGAATAGCCGCCCCTCCGCCAAGGAACTTTTTAACTCTCGGATATGAAAGAACTTAGGGCACCGGCTATGGAGCGTTATTCCAAAACATGCGCCGGCTTCGGCGTATCGGAGTTGATTCGTTCTTTCTTGGATTTCCCGCCGATTTCTTCCATCGAGAGCAGATGCAGGTCTTCGTTGATCATGGCCTGCAGGTGCACTGGACGTCCCCAAATCAGACGCACATTCTGAAGCACCTGCTGCGCCTTCGCGGCATCAATCTCCAGCCCCGCGAACTTGTGCGCGAGGTACAACTCGCCACGATTCTGATAGTTCGCATCGACCGCATAGATGAAGGGCTGCCCCATGTTGGTGATGTGATGCAGCAGTGTCTGCTTCACGCGGTTGAAATCGCGTGACACAACCTTGATCTCGCCGGTCTGTGGATCACGCTTGTGCTGATACATCTTGTGCTTCTCGACGAAATCCTCGGTGAGGAACTCATCAATGAAGTTGATGTCGTTGTAGATGCGTCGCACCTCGAAGATCTTCTCGCGCCCCTTCATCGACTTGTCATCAAACGCCTGCTTGGCGCCGATCGCTTCGAGCTGATCCCACTTCGCGCCGTGCTGGCCCTTGTCCCAGCGGCGTTCGATGTCCTTAAAGAGTTCGATCCCGATCTTGTACGGGTTGAACCCCCCCGGCTCCATGTGCACCACGCCCGAGTGCTGATCGGCGTAATGAATGATTTCGGTTGCCTCAAGAAAGTGCGACGTCATCAGCTTGCTGTGCCAATACGTGGCCCAGCCCTCGTTCATGATCTTGGTCATCGCCTGCGGCGCAAAGTAATACGCCTCATCGCGCACGATCGCGAGCACATCCTGCTGCCACTCTTCGAGCGGTGCGTGCTTCAGCAGAAAAAGCAGGATGTCGCGCGTGGGCTGGAGCGGATAGCGGGCCTTGGCCGCCTTCTGCTGTTCCTCGTATTCCTTCTTTTCCTTGTCGAGCGCCCGCTGCGGATTGATGAACGGGTCCATGTAGTCTTTGGCCGGAAGTTTCTGCGGCTCGAACTTTCCCGGCACGTCACCCGCCCGCGCCGGCGCCGCGTCGCGCTGCACAAACATCGAGTGCGGATCGATCAGATGCTCGATCGACAAGCACGCATCAAGAAAACGCTCCACCGCATCCTGCCCGTGCTTGTCCGCGTGGCGCCTCACCCGCGTTGAGTGGTTCGCCATCTCGTCCATCATCTTGCGGTTGGTCTTGCTGAACCAGAAGTTGTTCTTGAAGAAGTCGGCGTGGCCGTACACATGCGCCATCACCAGCTTCTGATCGGTGACCGAATTCGACTCCTGCAAGTACGCGTAGCACGGGTCGTTGTTGATCACCATCTCGTAAATACGACCCAGCCCGTACGCATCCCGCTTCGAGAGCTTCTCGTACTCCATCCCCCAGCGCCAGTGCGGGTACCGCACGGGAAACCCGCCGTAACTCGCGATCTGGTTCATCGTGTCGAACGGCAGCACCTCGAAGATGACTTCGGGGAAGTTGAGCCCGTACTCCTTCGCCTTGGCCTCGATGGCCTGCTTGTGGGCAAGGAGTTCGGGCGACAGGTCGGTGTGCGGGGTGCCGGGCATAGAGAGTTATCGGCGAGATGCCGCCAATAGATACGCGGAAGTCGCCGGATGGGGTGCGGCGGAAAGCGCCCCCATTTGCAGCCCCGGGCCGCTATTCCCTTCGGCCGACCCCAACTGCGACCAACACCGCAGGCGGCAACCCGGCGCCTGCACCCGCGAATCCTCATTGCTGCTCATAGCAGCTCAAAATGCTCGCGTCAGATACGACAGATAGGTCGCGACGTAATTCGCCATCATCAAAATAAACGTCACAATGCTCGCGGAGATCAGCCATGCACTCGCCCGGGGTGTCAGACGCTTCATGCTGGGCGTCACCAGCAGTCCCGCGCCGCCGAAGACGGCGCCGAAAAGAAAAAGCGTGATGGAAATCTGATCAAGCAGATTCTGGCCCACAAAGTATGTCCAGAAGTTCTCGACCAGAGTGGTTGGCAAAGGCGCGATGGGAACCGGCGCCACACCGGTGGCCCCTCCTGAGACAGCCGAGTCCGAACGGCCGGTAAACTGCTGTATGAGAGCTTGCGCTTGTGCCTGGCTGGCGGCGCTTGCGAGGCGGCGGTTAGTCAGGCCGTGAAATTGCCAGGCGCGAAGCCAAGTTGAAAACGAGCCGCCAACGCCCCAGAGAAACAGCCACCCGTTGATCAGCAGCGAGAAGAGCCAGAAGGGCACGAAGCTGGTCCGCGGCTTGAGCTGAAGCGAAAGCGGCCACGCACATTCCGGGCATTTCACGTCGTCGCAGCCATGCACGTCGTATCCGCAGCTCGGACACAGAACGGATCGGCTACCGAGATAGTCCCGAAGAGCCTGCGTCTCGTGCGGAAGTCCGGCGTTGTTTGCTGTGCCGGTTTGAAGTGGAGATTCCACCATGCTGAATCCCGGATTACGAGCGCGGGCGGCGGACGCCACCCTTTGGTGTTTTGCCGGAGGCCGGCGATCTTGGTTGCATTGTTGGTTGCAAACTTGTGCCCACCAGACGAACCCGAAGCACCGGAACCCCTTCACGCGCCAACGCCGAGACGCCTTCGCTCTGGAGCCAGCGGTTGACTTCGTACGTCGCCGCCGACGAATCGCAGGCAATTTCCAGCGTTCCCGCCTTGAGCGCAATCGGGCGGCAGCAGCCCGCAAGTTCCGCAGGCGCCGCGGCCCTCCACGCTTCAAGCACTCGGCTCAGCCCGCGGTCAGCCTGCCGCGCCGCGCTCGCCACCTTCTCGATCGACGCGCCGAGCGACAAATCCCTTGCATAGGGCCGGCGCCACTCCCGCAGCTTGTCCAACTGATGTTTTGCCGCGCCGGGATTCACAAACGACAGTGTACCGGGTGGAGGGGGCGTGGCCATTCCCGGGCCGGGAATGAGACTATGGTTTTGCTGCCGATCGCCGGTATCCGGGCCCGAATCTAATGGCCGCCGGCACGTTTGAAGAAGCAAGTCCTGATTGTTCCTCGGTGCGACAGGAAGCACCGACGGGCTTGTCGATCGGCGCATGCTGTGCGCGACACGGAAGCGTCGCGACGCGGAAAGTTGAGCGAAGAGATTGGGTAATCGTCGAGGACGGCGTGGACGTGGGAGAGGCGGCTTTGGCCACGGAGGTGGTCAGGGTGGTGGCGGCGCAGGTCCACAAGGCCGCTACGGCGATAATCCCGGTGGAGGATGGGGCGGCGGCGTCGCCGCAGTGATGAGGCCGGGCCCTGCCGCGTTTCCGGGTCTTGAGTTGCCGCCGGGTTTGCAACGTATCAAGCCGTTTGAAGAACTGACCTCGATCGACCCGACGCCGCGGCTGACGCTCGAATATCCCGGATGTCCCGCGAGTTGCCGCTTGATCGACTTGTTCTGTCCAATCGGCCGTGGCCAGCGCGGACTGATTGTCTCGCCGCCCAAGGCAGGCAAGACCACGCTTCTAAAGGACATCGCGACCGCGGTGCTTCGCAATCACCCGGATGTCGAGGTGGTTGTGCTGCTCGTCGACGAGCGCCCGGAAGAAGTGACCGATTTCCGCCGCACGTTCGCGCAGTTCATCACTGAACAGAACGACACGAACCGCCGGGGCGAGCAAGCCGCGGCAGAGTTAATGAAGGAACTGCCGCCGGACGTTGCCGCTCAGTTGAACGGAAACTCCAACGGCCAAACGGATATCCCGCAGGCTTCTGCGCCCTCGCCGAAGCCGATCGGAGTTTCGCCCCGCGTCCGGGTCATCGCCAGCAGCAACGACCATCCGGTCGAGAAGCACATCCAGATCGCCCTCGCGACTCAGCAGTACTGCAAAACACTCGTCGAGTGCGGCAGGCATGTGATGGTGGTGATGGATTCGCTCACCCGCCTCGGCCGCGCCTTCAACAACTCGCGCCATCACGCCAGCAGCGGCCGCACCATGACCGGCGGCCTCGACAGCAAGGCGCTCGAAGTGCCCCGCCAGATTTTCGGCGCATCGCGCAACACCGAAGAAGCCGGAAGCCTGACGATGATCGCATCGTGCCTTGTGGATACCGGCAGCGCCGCCGACCAGATCATCTTCGAAGAGTTCAAAGGCTCGGGCAACATGGAGCTCATCCTCGATCGCAAGATCGCGGAGAGGCGGCTCTTCCCCGCCATCAATCTCGCCGCCAGCGGCACCCGCAAAGAGCACCTGCTCATGGGCGAGTCCGAAATGAAAACGATGACGGCCCTCCGCCGGCGCTTGCTTGCAATGCCCCCGCCTCAGCAGGTCGAGCAGCTGCTCGCGGCGTTGCAGCGGTTCCCGACGAATGCGGCTCTTGTGGGAAGCGCAGGTTGAATCGAGAATTGGTTTCGACTTACATCGGCCCGATAAATCCGGCGACGAACACCCCGATCGCGGCCGCAATTGCCATGCACACTGCAAGGAAAAAGAGTCGTGGCAGAAGCCGTGGCCTTTTGAAAAACGAAAGAGCTGAGAACCTGATCGTCCATCCGATCGGCGGCTCCAATCGTTGAAACGAGCCGCATTCCGGGCACGTCCATTCTTCGGTTTCTCCGAACCGGGCGTAGCCACACGCGGCGCAGTGTTGATACTCACGACGTGGCGATCGCCGTGCGGCCCGCACGGCGCTTGGCGAATACACGATCAGTGCAGCCATCGGGACCATGACAAGCAAATCAAAGAGCAACCCGCTCCACAGGATGCGAGTCGGCCATACCGGGGTTTCGCTGAATCCCGACCCAAGGCGGAACTGCGTGCCGTAAATCGTTCTGGGTCGCACAGCTTTTGATGCCGAGTTCACGTCCCAGTGCGTTCGATAGGCCACCAGCGGCTTTGGCCAGCCGAATCCAACATCAACCACAGCAAATGAATCAAGATTGCCCAGTCCTGCCGACTCGGCCCGCAGATGTTCCGCTCCGTAGATCCAGGAAGGGCAGTCTTTCGCGCCGACAACCTGTGTCGGATCAAACGCTTTTCGCGAAAACCACGTTCGAGCCACCGTCTGACCTGGCTTGGAAGAAATGTTTGCCGACCATCCCCATCCATCTTTCGTGGAGCGGAGCGGCACGTCTGTAACCGTCGTTGGCAACTTCCGAAAATGAGCGGATTCGCTCAACAAGCATGGCAGAACCGCCGTGGACAGTGCAGCCATCGCCGCGACTCCGAACGTGAGTGCGGCAAGCAACGTCGCGTGCACGAGCCGCAACAGGCGATGGCGATGCAAAGTCATAGAGAATGCCCGGAAATTGTATCGAACTTCGAAAGCGCCGCGGTGCCTGGGGAGTCAACTCCCGAGCCGAGTTGCACTCACTACCATGAATCCGTGACCGCGCCCTTCGACAGTCCGCCTCCCGGTTGTGTTGCCGAACCACCAAGTGGTCCGACGATGCTGCTGAACGCGATGAAGGCGGGCGAAGTGTCGCACGTTGCAACTCTTGGGGTTGACGATCCGGGCGACGCCGCGCTGCTTCGCGCGATGGGATTGCGTCCGGGGATTCGCGTGCGAGTGGTGCGATTGGGCGAACCGACAATCTTGGAAGTGCTTGGTGCAGAAGCCTGCGGCTGTGCGTGCGCGAGCCGGATCGGGTTGACGAAGGCACTGGCATCCCGAGTGCGCGTGGCGGCAGCAGCGGGAGCGGCCGGGCCGGAGACCGCTCGATGAGCGAAGGCCCGAGCCTCGAAACCGTCGGCGACGTCATCGCTCCTCCGAGCGAGCCGGGTGGTGGTGGGGGCTTGACTGGTGTGCTGCACGTGCCCTTGCTCGGCAATCCAAATACCGGCAAAACGACGCTGTTCAATGCGCTCTGCGGCCTGCGCCACAAAACAAGTAATTTCCCGGGGACGACCCAGGAAGCCCGCATCGGCGTGGTGCGCATCGGTTCCGAAAGTTCGGAAGCGGAAGTCCACCTTGTAGACCTTCCCGGGATCTATTCGCTCGAACTCGATTTGCTGGAGGCACGCGTCTGCCGCGATGTGCTCGCCGGGCGCCTGAGCCCCAAAGGTGAACCGATCGGCGATCCCGAAGCGGTTTGTATCGTCGCGGATGCGACAAACCTCGCGCGGAATCTGGTGTTTGTCGGCGAAGTGCTCCGCCGGCGATTGCCCACCGTGGTCGCGCTCAACATGATCGACCTCGCCCGCGGGCAGGGACGCGAGATCAACCTGCGAACATTGGAAGAGCAGCTTGGCTGCCGCGTCGTCGCCGTGAGCGCGCGCAAGGGTGAAGGGCTGGAAGCGCTGTCGGCCGCGATCCGAACCGCGACCGTGCCGACTCACACGCCTCCGGGTGATCAAACAGAGCTCGAGCACTGGGCCGATCGACTGGCGGTTCGTTCGATGCAACCAGCCGGCGGAAATGCGCCCGGGATTGGAACGACACTTTCGCTGACCGATCGACTTGATCCTTTGCTCGTTTCCCCGTGGACCGGCATTCCCATTTTCGCGGCAGTCATGGTCGCGGTTTTCTACGCAATCTTTTCGATTGCGCAGTTTCCGATGGAATGGATCGATGCGTTCTTCGGCACGGCAGCCGACTTTGTCGAGCGTGTGCTCCCCGAGGGGATTCTGCGCGATCTGATCGCGCGAGGCGTGGTGGTGGGCATTGGCGCCACGGCCGTGTTCGTGCCGCAGATTTGTTTGCTGTTCTTTCTGATCTCGCTGCTCGAAGACACCGGCTATCTGGCGCGAGCGGCGCTTCTCATGCACCGCGTGTTGAGGCCCTTTGGATTGCCCGGTCACGCGTTTGTGCCCTTGCTTTCGAGTCACGCCTGCGCGCTGCCCGGGATCATGTCGACACGCGTGATTCCCGATCGGCGCGAGCGGCTCGCGACGATTCTGGTTGCCCCGTTCATGACCTGCTCCGCGCGACTTCCGGTCTATGTACTCGTCACGAGCCTGCTCTTTAAAGGCCAGCCGCTGTATGCGGGACTGGCCTTTGTTGGCTGCTACATGCTCGGCGCAATCGCGGGTCTTTTCAGCGCATTCATCGCGCGTCAAACGATTCTCAAGGGACCAGCGCGTCCCATGGTGCTGGAATTGCCGACATACAAAGTGCCGAGTCTCCGAACCGCGCTCGCAACGACCATCGACCGGGGCTGGGTCTTCCTGAAGAACGCCGGCACAAATATCCTGGCGATCTGCATCGTGCTCTGGTGGCTGGGAAGCTACCCGCACGTTCTGCCGCCCGAAAGCGCGAAATTGCTGCGCGTGCAGGCCACCGACCTCCGGGCTCTGGCAGACACGACGACGGACACCACAAAAGTCGAAGCCCAGCGCGCAAGCGCCCAGAAACTGGAAGATGAAGCAAATCGGCTCACCGCGGCAGACGCCAAAGCGCGTTCGTTCATCGGACGCATGGGCAAGACCGTGCAGCCCGTCTTCGCGCCGCTCGGATACGACTGGCAATTGACCATCGGTGTCTTGACCAGCTTCGCTGCACGCGAAGTTTTCGTTTCGACCATGGCCATCGTGACAAGCGCAGGAGGCGACGACGCCGACGTGCACGACGAGGGAATCGTGCAGTCAATCGCGACCGCACCCCGCGATGACGGCAAGACGCCGATCTTTACGACCGCCACCTGCTGGTCGGTGCTGGTTTTCTTCGTACTCGCTATGCAGTGCCTGCCCACGCTCGCAGTGACAGCCAAGGAAGCGGGCGGCGCAAAGTGGGCGCTCCTGCAACTGGTGTGGATGAGCGGGGTCGCGTATGCCGCGGCATTCATCGTTTTTCAATCGCTGCGTCTGGCGGGGATTTCCTGATGTCCATCCCATGGACCGACTGGCAATTCTGGGTGGCGACGGTCGTCGCATTGCTCGCGCTCTGGCTCGTGCTGAGAAATCTGTTGCCCCCCGGCTGGCTTCCGTTCACCAAGCGGCGAGGGAAAGAAACCAAGGCGTCGCTGACCGTGGGCGGAAAGCCCGTCGACCGGAAGTGACGGCGAAGAACAGCCATCCCCCGCATTGGCAGAATTGCGGAACTTGGCGAATTGGGTGGGATTTCGCCAAATTTTTGGGCGCGGAAAGCGGTCTTCCAAGCTACGGTCTTGCATGACAAGTGTGCATCCGACCTCGATTATCTCCAAGGATTGCGAGATCGGGGAAGGGGTTGTGATCGGGCCATGGTGCGTGGTCTCCGGGCGAGTGAAGCTCGCGGATGGCGTGCGCCTGATCGGAAACGTCTATCTCAATGGACCGCTGACGATCGGTGCGCGCACCGTGCTCTATCCGTTCTGTGCGATCGGCTTCCCGCCACAGCACCTCAAATTCAAGCAGGGCGACCCAACAGGGGGCGCAGCGATCGGCGAAGACTGCACGCTTCGCGAACACTGCACGGTGCACGCCGCGACGCATGACACCAATCCGACAACCGTCGGCAATCGCAACCTGATGATGGTGAACGCGCACCTCGGGCATGATGCGCGAACGGGCAACGATGTCGTTCTGGTCAACAATTCGGCGCTCGGTGGGCACGGCAGCGTGGGCGATAACGCGACGCTCGGAGGCGGCGCGCTCCTGCACCAGTTCACGCGCGTCGGACGCATGGCGTTCATCGGTGGCGGCACACGAGCAGTGGCCGACGTTCCCCCATTCTGCTCGGCCGTCGAGCGGTCGCGTTTGTCCGGCATCAACCTGATCGGCATGCGCCGCGCCGGATTCCCGCGGGAACAGATCACCGCCGTGCGCGAGGCTTTCCGCAAGGTTTTCCGCGAGCCGATGACCCGTCCGGAAATGCTCGACACGCTGAACAAACTCGGCACCAAGTGCCCGTTGGTTGCGGAGATGGCCGAATTCGTCGGCGGCTGCGCCAATCGTCCGATCAGCGTCGGTTTCGACCGCGACGATCGCGAAGACGCGATCGTCTGATTCAGGCTTTGCCCACATCCGGTGAAGTTGGCGCGGTTGAGTTCTCGCCCGTGCTCTCTTCTGCACTCTCGCTCGCAAACGGGCCGACGCCGATCTTCCAGCATCGATGAATGCGTTCGTTCCGGAAGTCTTCCGGAACCGTCTGGCGGCTGATTTCCCGCACGCGCAGCCCCGCCGTCTCCAGCGCAGCCTGATTGAGCTTGAACTGCCGAAAGTTGTTCGAAAAGAAGATGGTCGCGCCCGGGCTCGTCAGTGATGCGGTGCGCGTAATGAGTTCGACGTGGGCCGCCTGCACCTCGAAATCCTGTTCGGTGCTCTTGCTGTTCGAGAACGTGGGCGGATCGATCACAGCGATGTCGTAGTGAGCGCCGGCTTTGTGCTCGCGAAGGAATTCGAGCACATCCGAGCGGACGAACTTGTGCCGCTCGCCGAAATAGTTATTGATGGAAAGGTTGCGCGAAGCCCACTCGAGGTAGGTGTTCGAGAGATCGACACTGACCGTCGACGCCGCACCGCCCGATGCGCTGTAAACCGAAAAGCTTCCGGTGTAGCAGAACAGATTCAGAAGGCGCTTCCCCTTCGAAAGGTCTCGCACCATTCCACGCGTGATTCGGTGATCGAGAAAGAGCCCCGTGTCGGCGTAGTCGGTGAGATTCACCTCGAACTTGAGGCCGCCCTCGCGTGCGACGATCTTGACGCCCTCGTCAGCCATGCGCTCGTGCTGCGACATGCCGCGCTGGCGCGGCCGATCCTTCATGTGCACATGCGATTGCGGGATTTCCAGCACCTTCGCTGTGCGCGCGACCACCTCATCACACCAGTCCGCATGCTGCGCCGGTGTGCGGCTGTGCCCACGCTCGTGCTCGAAAATATGGGCGTAATCCTCGTACCGATCGATGACCAGCGGCACATCCGGGCAATCGCGCTCGTAAAGCCTGTAGCAGAAGATCCCCCGATCCGGCCAGCGTCGGAGATGCCGCGCCCGCTTGGCAAGTCGACCTTCGAAATCATCGAGTTCACGCACGTCGCGTTCGCGCAGGCCGCCGAAGGCGGGTGCCGGCGCGGGCTTGGGCGGCTCGAAGAACTCTTCGACGCGGTTTTCCGCTGAAGGTTCAGCATCAGTCTCGCTGATGCCCGCTTCAAACGTCGTGCCATCGGGCGGACGCGGACCAAGGAACGTGTAATACGTGCACTCGATCTGCGCGTTAAAGAGCTTGCGCCGGCGCGAGGCTTCCTGCCCGAGGAACCGCTCGAAATTCGGATACGCCGTCAGTATGTGGTGCGACCACGTCGGCAAGTTGCGCAAGACCCGCGGAATCGTTCGGTAAAGTTCTTCCACCGGCTCGGTCTCGCCAAGCCGAACACCGTACGGCGGATTCGCGATGATGCAGCCGTACTCGGCCTTGCTCGCAAGATCAGCAAAGGCCCGTTTGCTGAAGTGAATCGATCGCTCCACTCCCGCTGCATGCGCGTGCCTTCGTGCCAGACCGAGCGCCTCGTCGCTGATGTCGCTCGCGTGGATGGTGATCGGCAGATTTTCCTGAGCCAGATCCGCCGCTTCCTGATCCGCATCGTCCCAGGCCGATTCGGGAATCGCAGGCCAATGCGCACTGTCGAAATCACGCCCGCGCCCCGGAGCAATATTGAGCCCGATGAGCGCTGCTTCGATCGGGATTGTGCCGCTGCCGCAGAATGGATCGATCAGCGGGCGCTCCGGCCTCCACACGCTGAGCAGCACGAGTCCAGCCGCCAGTGTCTCTTTCATCGCCGCTTCGCCAACGTAATCGCGATAGCCCCGCTTGTGGAGCCCGATGCCGCTGGTGTCGATCGTGAGAATGCAGACGTTGTCGAGCAGCGAAGCCTCGATGATGACGCGGTTGCCGTTCTCGGGGAGCGAATTGGTTTTGTGGGCAAAAAGCAGCCGCTCAACGATCGCCTTCTTGACCGTGCGCTGCACCGCCGGCACGCTGGAAAGTTGGCTCCGCACGCTGCGCCCGTTCACCGGGAATTCGGATTCGACGTCGATCCAGCGCTCCCACGGAAGCGACTTCGTCGTCTCAAAGAGCACATCAAAGTCGAGGCAATCAAAACGCGCGATGGTGAGCAGCACGCGATCGGCCGTGCGGAGCCAGATATTGACGCGGGGAATTGCTTCGAGCCCGGCTTCGAATGCCACCCGCCCGGTCGAAATGATCTTCGCGTCATAGCCGAGCGAAACCAGTTCGCGCTGCGCGACCGCTTCCAGCCCGAACGCCGTCGTGGCGACAAGCTGAAACCGTTCGGACTGATTGGAAGAAGGCGAACTGGTCACGCGGGCAGTAGGTTAGGAGGAGACGGGCCCAACCGAGCCCAGCGATTCGCGGATCACGCGGCGCATCGCGACGAAATTCGCCTCCTCCGAAAATCGCTCCGCATTCTCGCGGCAAGCAATGCGCACAGACGCCTTCGCCGGGCAGCGTTCAATGGCTCCCGCGAGGCTTTGCGGCGTTTGCTCCGGAAAGAGCACGCCCGTTTTGCCATCGATCACCGTGTCGAGTGCGCCGCCGACGCCAAACGCAACGACCGGAGTGCCGCAGGCCTGAGCCTCGAGCGCGACGATCCCGAAATCTTCGAGCTGTGGAAAGAGCAGCGCATCCGCCCTGCGATAGAGAGCACGAAGCAGCGGATCGCTTACCCGCCCCAGTAGCGTGACGTATTTCGAATCGCGAGTGACCTCGCGCAGCCGGGCCAATTGCGAGCCCGAACCGGCGATCACGAGCGGCCGCTTCAGGCGCTCCGCCGCTTCAACCGCCAAATCCGCCTTCTTGTATGGCTCAAGCGCACCGATGTAGAACAGAAAGTTCGCTGGAAGCGCCGCTAGTTTCTTCTCGTCGTCGGGAGCAAGGTCATCAGCACCCTCAGGCGTGAAGTACTCCGTTCGCACCGGCGGAAACACGATCTCCGAATCGCGACCGTAATAGTTGCGGATCCGCTCCTGCGTCACCGTGGAGATCGCGATGTACTTCGTGACGTGCTGTGCCGCCTGATAGTCAAGTCGGCGCAGCACCGGTGAACAAACGCGAAGCCCGAAGCCCATCAACCCTTGGCTGTATTGATCTCCAAGCTCCCACAAGTAACGGGGGGGCGTGAAGCAGACGCAGACGTGCCGCACACCCTCGGGCACCCGCAGCGCGTGGATCGCGGCAGAACTGGACGAAAGCACGAGATCAATCGGCTCTTGTGCATGGTCACCCGCGAGCTTGCTCGAGAGATTGCCCACTCCCGCGTGATAGAACGGAAGCAGCCACCGGCGCGCACGGTCCGCTCCCGGCACGCTGTTCAGGAACGAAACCCGCCGCGGCAGCCGATCGATCGCCTGCGTGATCGGCTTGCCGTTGTCGAACATGGTGTAGATGCGCGACGGAGCATTGGTCGGCCAATCCTGTGCGATCAGTCTCGCGTGACAATCAAGGACGCCTTCGCCGCCCCGATATCCGACGAGCCAGTCATGCGCGAGAGCGATGCGCGGCGAAGTTGATGGAACGGCGATTGCCAAGGGCCGAAGCGTACCACTCGAGGAGCGAATCGACTGGCGCAAGAAAAGGGCCGCGCCGGGGGAAATCGGCGCGGCCCTGAACACCCAAAATTGAAAACCCAATCGGGAATTAGCGACGCCGACGGCCGGCAACGAGCATGCCCATCCCCAGAGGCACCGAAGCGCCGGGGGCCGGGATGATTTCGAAGGCCATGTTGCTGCTGGGGCTGAAGGCGATCCATCCGCTATTCGGATAGAAGAACGAAGCGTTGGCGCTGTTGCCGGTACTGCTCACGTTCCAGACAAACGTGTCGCCGAAGTTGTTGCTCAAAAGACCGCCGACGGAGAACCAGTACTTGCCGCCCGCAAGATTCAGCGGAGCGATGTTGAGATCGAACTGATACTGGATGGCGTTCGCAACCGAGAGGTTGCCCGTCGGAGTGATCGTGAGACCTGCCTTGGCGGGCTGACTGTGGTAGATCACGTTGCCGGCATCGGGAACGCCGCCGAGATCGCCGTAGATCGCAACATCGAAACCGGTGATGTTGGTCAGATCAGCGAACTGGAAGTTCTGGCTGCTGCCCCACCAGCGCAGGGTCGTGGCGGTGCCGCCAGCGATCGTGAAATCGTCGGCCATGCGCTGAGTGAAGAACTGACCGGGACCGCCCACTGAGAAGAACCCACCCGTGCCGGGCGTGTTGTCGGGCTGGCTGTACAAAGCTGCCGCGGAAGCGGAGCCACAGATGGCAAAAACGCAGAGCGCAGTGATCACGGACTTCATATCTTCTCTCCTCCAAGAAATGCGGCCGCGGCGGAAAGCGGCCTGAGTGCAGGGCAAAGACTAACGGCACGGGGTGGCGCACGCAAGCGTTCGGCGAAACTGAGATGTGAATTTCACACACTTATCGGGCGTATCTCAGCTATCTTGGAGCCATGTGCCGCGTCGGGCATGTCAGACTCAAGCTTGTGATGGAGTGACTATGAGCGAGCCAAATGCAGTCGGGCACATTCACTGGCACGACTACACGATGAAAGACGCGGCGCGCGTGCGCGACTTCTACAGCAAGGTGGTGGGGTGGTCGTCATCGGATGTCGCGATGTCGGACTCGAACGGCGCCTACGCGGACTACTGCATGCACGCACCGGGTTCGGATGGAAACCCGGGGCCGGTGGTTGCGGGAGTTTGTCACGCCCGGGGCGTCAACGCAAAGATTCCGCCTCAGTGGCTGATGTACATCACGGTTGCGGACGTGGAAGCGAGTGCGAAGAAGTGCGTCGAGCTTGGGGGGAAGTTGATTGATGGTCCTCGGAAGATGGGGAATCAGACGTTCTGTGCGATTCAGGATCCGGGCGGAGCGGTGTGTGCGCTCATTTCGCCATGAGCGCGAGACCGATTGGTGCAAAGAGCCCGTAGACAAGCAGGCCGATTCCCACGACACCGACCACAACCGAGAGCAACCAGAATGAGTTTTTGCGGGTGAGCAGTGCGACGGCGGCCATGGCGATCGCGATCTGCGATGCGGTTGAAGCAAGCGCCAAGCGCGAGTGACGCGCCTGATATTCGCTCGTCAGTTGCTTGTGCTTTTCGGCTTCGGTCTTGATGTCGTTCTGTTCGTTTCGATAGCGCTCGGCGCGGGCCGGATCGCTTTCGGCGCCGGGCAATTCGGCTGGCGGTTTGCCGAGTGCAGCCAGGAGTTCCATGCGGCTCTCGAGTACGGCAAGTTTGACGCCCTTTGCCTGGTAGTAGTTCCAGCTGTCGCTCGTCACGATCTGCTCGAGCATGGCCTTGTTGAGGTAGCTCGCAGAGAACATGGTGGCGACAGAGGCGCATGCCGCAAGCACGGCGGTAGTGACGCCGACGCGCGAGAGCCAGCGCTTCTGTGAAGCGGATTCGCCGCCGGAATCGGGCATGCTGGAAACGTCCGGCACATCGGTGCCGGGGATCTTGCGTTCGGTGATTGGCTTTTCGCGGGTGCCGCTCATGATGGGGTCTTTTCCGCGTCAATACGCGCGGCCGCGGGCGGCCTTCCACTCTTCGAAGAGCCCGGCGCACTCTTCCGAGAGGACGCCGCGAACGGCCTTCGTGCGGCTCTTGCCGATGCGGTAGACATCCTCGATCGGCAAAGTCAGTTCGGTGAAGCCGGCCTTCTCGGCATCGGCGATTGTGGCGCCGCAGTAGACGGCGTCGAGTTTGCTCCAGTGGATCGCGGAGGCGCACATCGGGCAGGGCTCGGTAGTCGTATACATCACACAGCCGGCGAGATCGATCGAGGCGATTGCTTTCGCTGCGTTTTGAATGCAGACGACTTCGGCGTGCGCGGTGGGGTCGGTGCGCTTCCAGACTTCGTTGTGACCACCGGCGACGAGGGAGTCCTTGCGCACGACGACAGCGCCGAAGGGCGATTGTCCGCTCGCGATTCCCCTGCGGGCCTGCTCGATCGCCAAACGCATCCAATGAGAGTGATCCACATTCATGGGGCAAAGCCTATGAAGCCAACGTGCGGATTCCAAAAACAAAGCCCGGCTCACACGTGCGAGCCGGGCAATTTCAATTCAATTGATCACTTCAGCGACCCTGTGGTCGAGAGTGCACGCCTCGGACGGAACGGAACGGCTTGCCGCCGCCGCGATGAGCGCCACCCGAATTCGGAGTGCCGTTGAAGCCTTGGCTCTGGGGCGCCGCAGCCGAACGTTCGCCACCGTCGTTGCGGGGGCGATTCCAACCCGGACGTGCTGAGTGCGAGCGACCACCGCCGTAGCCCCCGGAGTTGCGCTCTTCGTACGACCGACGATCGGCTTCGCGCTCTTCGGCGGTCGGGGGGAGCGGTTCGGGAAGAGCCGGTAGCTGCGTGATTGCGTTGAAGCGCTTGCCGGTGACGCGTTCGATGTCACGCATCAGGCCTCGCTCAGCACCGTCACAGAAGCTGATGGCGATGCCCTTCGCGCCCGCGCGGCCGGTGCGGCCGATGCGATGCACGTAAGCCTCGGGCTCCATGGGGAGATCGAAGTTGAAGACGTGGGTGATGGCGTCAACGTCAAGGCCGCGGGCGGCGACGTCGGTGGCAACCAGGATTCGGCTGCGACCGGCGCGGAAGCCGTCGAGGGCGCGTTCGCGCTGGCTCTGGGCTTTGTTGCCGTGGATGGCGACTGCGCTGATGCCCGAACGATTCAGCACCTTCGAGAGCTTGTCTGCGCCGTGCTTGGTCTTGGTGAAGACGACAGCGCGGGTGACCTTGGATTCCTGAAGGATGTGCTCAAGAAGAGCGGGCTTCATGTGCTTCTGCACCATGTAGAGCGACTGCTCGATCATCGGGGCGGCGGACGCGACCGGAGTCACGGCAACCTTGACCGGGTTCTTGAGAAGCGAATCGGCGAGCTTCATGATCTCGCGCGGCATGGTCGCGCTGAACATCATGGTCTGGCGTGCCGGAGCGAGGAGGCTGACGATGCGGCGGATCGGGGCGATAAAGCCCATGTCCAGCATGCGGTCGGCTTCGTCGAGCACCAGGATCTTGATCTGGCTGAGATCAACGTGGCGCTGCTCGATGAGATCGATCAAACGGCCGGGCGTTGCGACGAGGATGTCGATGCCATCTCGGAGAGCGCGGACCTGACGGCCCTGGCTGACGCCACCGAAGATGCACGTGCCGCGGAGACCGGTGTGGCGGCCGTAGGCCTGGAAACTTTCACCGATCTGCGTTGCGAGCTCGCGCGTGGGCGAGAGCACAAGCACGCGGGGCAAATAGGGCCCGCGGTTGGTCATGTCGCGCTTCTCGGTCGTGAGCAGGTGGAGGATCGGGAGCGCGAACGCTGCCGTCTTGCCTGTTCCGGTCTGAGCGCAACCGAGCAGATCGCTTCCGGCCATGAGTGGCGGAATCGCCTGCGCCTGGATGGCGGTGGGGGTCGTGTAGCCCTCATCGGTCAGTGCGCGAAGCACGGGGGCCGAGAGGTTGAGTTCGGAGAAGAGCTTGGCATCGGGCGTCACCGGGGTGCTGACCGCGATGTTCGCCTGGATGACATCATCGGGGCCGCCACGCGCGATGAGCTTGTTGTGCGACGGGGCGTGGCTGCCGCGCGAGTCGCGTGATTGATGGGACCCATGTGACGAACCGCTCGAGCGGTGCTGGGGCCTGCCGTTTGAATGGCCGTGCGAGTTGCCGCCGTGGGCCTTGGGATGCGAAGGCTTGTTCGAGCGGTGCGCGTGATTGGAATGGCCGGAATTGCTGTTGGACGAGGAACGGGAATGAGGCATGAAGAGACAGAACTCCTTCGTGCCGCCGGCGCAAGGCCGAAGCGGACGAATGTTTCGGGCGTTCCCTGTACCAATCTGATTGGACAAGTAGTGCCGTACTGGGGTGGAGCGGGCAGAAAAAGCTCTGACCGCTGCCAGCAGATTCCCAGGACGATCGGTGGGCGAGCCTCCCGTAAGGGCAAAAGGCTCAAGCCGAAAGTGCTCATGAGGCCACTGGCGAGGAAGGACTATAGGCACCCAAACGCCTGGATGTTCGCTTGGCTGGACCTGCGCGGTAGGCTCTCTTGTCGCGGGCCCGGTTGTTTGCAATCCAGACTCGCTCAAAGCGGAGGGGCATCCATGCGTCCATGCTGTCGAATTTTCGTTGATGTGTGCGTTGTTGCCGCCTTCCAAGCATCGGCGGGTGCGGCGGGACAGACGTATTACGTGGCAAAGGCGGGATTTGTTGCCGCGACCAATCCGGTCGTGGTTGAGACATTTGAAACTGCACCAGCCGAACAGATTCTGGGATCGCTGACCCGGCCGATCGGCACGTTCACGCCGTATGCGGGAACGCCGGGACCAAACGTCTACATCAACCTTCCCACGTACACAAACTTCGGCGTGCCGGGACAGGTGGGGACCAAGCTCATCACGGCGAACGGCGATGAGGATTTCGAACTGTTCTTCGCCACGCCGACCGACAACATCGGATTCGACACGTATCTCAATCAGTTCGGGCCGGCGACGATCCGCCTGTACAGCGCGGGGCATGTGTTGATCGACACGTACATCCATAATCACAACTCGACACAGGTGGGGTTCTTTGGCGTAATTTCGGAAGTGCCGCTGACGAGCCTTCGCTGGACGACTACGATCGGTCGCTCGGTCAACACGGGGTACGACAACATTCTGATCGGGACAGCGTGCGTGGGGGATCTGAATCATGACGGATTCGTCGATGATTTGGACTTTGTGATTTTCGCCAGCGCGTACAACGTGCTTGACTGCGCCGATCCGTCGATGGCAGTGGGTTGTCCGGCGGACTTGAATGCGGACGGGTTTGTCGATGACTCGGACTTCGTCCTCTTCGCGTCGGCGTACAACAAGCTGCTGTGCGAGTAGTCACTTCACTTTCAGGACGATCTTGCCTCGGGTTTTGCCGGCCTTGCTGATTTCCTGGGCTTTGGCGGCGTCTGCGAGCGGAAGTGTTTCGCTCACGTGGGATGTCACTTTGCCTTCGTCGATGAGCGCGGCGATTTCGGACAATTGCTTGCCGCTTGGTTGCACGAGGAAGACTTTGCCGGTGATTCCGGCTGCTTTGCATTTGGCGAGGTCAGGCGGTTGAACGATCGAGACGAGCGTGCCGCCTTTCTTGATGATGCCGATCGAGCGGGATTGCGTGTCGCCACCGATGGTGTCGAGGACGACATCGACGCCTGCGCCACCGGTTTTCTCTTTCACAACGTCTTCGAACTTTTGCGTGTTGTAATCGATGAGCACTTCCGCGCCGAGTCCTTTGAGGAAATCGTGATTGGCGGGGCTTGCGGTGGCGAAGACCTTTGCGCCCTTCGCTTTTGCAAACTGCACGGCGAAGTGGCCGACGCCTCCGGCGGCGCCGTGGATGAGCACGGTCTGGCCTGCTTTGAGATTTGCCTGATCGAAAAGCGCCTGCCAGGCGGTGAGGCCGGCGAGAGGGGTTGCGGCGGCCTCGACCCAATCGGCTTTGCGGGGTTTCTTGGCGAGGTTTTTGACGGGGACGCAGGCGTACTCGGCGTAGCCACCACCACTGGTGAGGGAGAGGTATGCGTAGACGTCGTCACCGAGTTTGAATTTTGGCTCGCCTTCGCTGGGGCCGAGAGCGTCGACGATTCCGGCGATGTCGTAACCCGGAATGAAGGGCGGCTCTGGGGTCATGCCTTTGAGTTTGCCTTCGCGGATTTTCCAATCGACGGGGTTCACACCGGCGGCATGGACGCGGATGAGGGCCTCACCATCGCGCGGCACGGGCCGGGCGATTTCTTCGAGTTTGAGCGTTTCAGGTCCGCCGAAGGCGGTGACGCGGATTGCGGACATTTTTGTGGAGTCGGAGTCGGGAGCGGGCGCGAGGAAAGAGGTCAGGGCGAGCAGGGAGAAGAGGAGGAGGTGCATAAGGGAAATGTACCTTGGAGGGGAAGGGGGGACCAAATTTACAAAGGCCAAATTGCAAAGGGCCAAATCAAATCGGAACGCGGAGCTCGGAGCTCGGAACTCGGAATGCGGAGCGGCGGAGGAAAAGCGATGGAATTCGGGCTGAGCGTGGCGGTTGCTATCTTGGTACATGCTTTGCCGGTTGACGGGGAAACTTGAGTCGGTGCATGAGACTGCGGCGGTGGTTGCGTCGGCGGATGGCAGCAGTGCGCGCGAGGTTTTGCTGCCGGCGTATGTTGCGAAGTCACTGGCAGCGCGGGTCGGGCAGACGGTGACGTTCAGCACGCTCGAGTATCTGGAAGGGCAGGGGCAGGGGACGAGTTTTATTCCGAGGCTGATCGGGTTTACTGTGGCGCGGGATCGGGCGTTCTTTGAAGTGTTCATTACGGTGAAGGGGATCGGGAACAAGAAGGCGCTGCGGGCGATGGCGGTTGAGCCTGCTGTCATTGCGCGGGCGATTGCTTCGAAGGATGCCGCGGCACTTGTGAAGCTGCCGGAAATCGGGAAGCGGATGGCGGAGACGATCATCGCGGAACTCCATGGCAAGGTGGAGATTTTCCTGAGCGAACAGGAACTCGGATCGCTCGAGATCAAATCGGGTTCGATGCCGACGATGGCGAGGCTCAGCCCGATCGCGGAAGAAGCGGTGACGGTGCTGACGACGCTGGGTGAGACGCGGGGCGATGCGGAGCGGCGGGTGGCTCTGGCGCAAGAGAAAGCGGCACGTGCTGGACGTGCGGCGCCGAAATCGGCGGACGAGTTAGTGGCGGCGGTTTTTGCGGGGAATTAGGAAGGCACCGAGGTGTCGAGGTGTCAAGGTGTCAAGGTGTCAAGGGGTGAGGATCAAGAGTGATGACGTGTTGGGGCGTTGGGGCGGAACTTACTACGCGGCGACTGGGACGGCGTCGGGGAGTGGGGTTGAGATTTCGGGTGCGCAGATGGAGTCGTATGGCGATGGGATGCGCGTGGCGGGTTGCCGCACGAGCAGCGGCCGCTCGACGGCTTGTTCGATTGGCTGATCTGGTTGTATGTCAACGTGCGATGCAGCGTGCGGCGTTGTGGGCGTCGATTCTGCATTGAAATTGGCTGCGGCCTGATCTGGCTCGACACAATCGAATGCGTGCCAGCTTGCGGTGTGATCGTGCGCGGTGCATGAACCTTGCGATGCGCTCGAGGCAGAAACTCGAACTGGTTCTTCGCACGAGTCTTTGCGTTCGGCTTTGGCGGAATCTTGCGCCGAATCGGATATCGGTGTTGACGATTGCTCGTTGAAATGTTCGCGCGGCGATTCGGTGGCAATCGGCGCGGAGATTTGCGAGTTGGCGGGTGCTGGATTCGGCACGTTCAGCGTCATCTCGTACGGCTCCAAGGGCCGAACGTGAGTCGGAATGTCGGGTGCAAATGGCGCGTTTGGATCGGGGATGAACTTTTCGGGATTCGGGGTGCTGTGAACTGTTCGGGTGAAGCGCTGGCCTTTGGCGGGTTTTTCTGCGGCGCGGCTTTGGCGGAGGAGATCGGAAGCGGCGCGGCGGCGTTCGGCGAGCGAGCCTTCGGATGCGCAGACTTCGCGGAGGGTTGCCATCGCGGGGATGCGCGAGGCGAGTGCGAAGATGCGTGTCTGACGCTCGATGCTCTCTTCGTACTGCTGAATGCACTCACACACTTCCTTGTTGCGGATGAAGTCGAGCACCGTCGGAATGCCGACTTGGAGCGCGCGTGCGATCTGGACGAGCGGGACGCCCTCCAGGTAGAAGGCGAGGAGGTTTGCCTGGTCGCAGGGCGCGGGCATCTCGATTGGAACGGGCCTGGGAGTTTCCATGGCTCATAGAATACGGGTTTTGATTGGTATTTCAAACAGAAAAACGGTTTTTGTACGGTATTTCTGTAATCCCACTATTCACAGAGACTTCGAGGCATTCGTGGCCTGCCGCAAAATCGGTCCCGGCTGCTTCCTATCAATGTGATATCATTTCAATACCGTGGCAGGCACCGCGAGCGCTTGCAACGGGGTGGATAAGGAGCTTTGGATGACTACCGAGTTTGCAGCGAAGACCTTTCGTGGCTGGCCATTTCTGGCGCTGGGCCTGATCGCGTTCTTCCCGATCGTCGGGGGCTTCGTTTACGGCGTGAAGATGACCGAGGGAATTCCCCGAGCGTGGTGGGGGTACTACGCGTTGTCGATCGCGATGGTGCTTCTCTTCATCGTCAACGTCATCATGCTGACGGGTCTGACGATCATCCAGCCGAACACGGCGCGGGTCGTGATTTTCTTCGGCAGCTATCAGGGAACGGTCAAAACCTCGGGGTTCTGGTGGCTGAATCCGCTGGCGAAGAAGCCGAGCATCTCGCTTCGCACCAACAACATGGTGACGCCGACGATCAAGGTGAACGACGTGCGGGGCAATCCGATCGAGATCGGCGCGGTTGTTGTGTGGCGGGTGGAGAACGCGGCGCGGGCTTCGTTCGACGTTGCAGACTTCAGCAGCTTTGTGGACACGCAGTGCGAATCCGCGCTGCGGCATCTGGCGTCGGTGTATCCGTACGACACGGGAGTCGAGCACGAAACGTCGCTTCGCGGTGCGACGGATGAGGTGAGCAAGGCGCTGGCGGCGGAATTGCAGGAACGCGTCGCGAAGGCCGGCGTTGCGATCGAAGAGACGCGGTTGTCGCACCTGGCGTATGCGTCGGAGATCGCGGGATCGATGCTTCGCCGGCAGCAGGCGGATGCGGTGGTTGCGGCGCGGTTCCGGATTGTCGAGGGCGCGGTGGGGATGGTTGAATCCGCGCTCGAGCATCTTGAGAAGAGCGGGACGATCAAGCTCGATGATGAGCGCAAGGCGGCGATGGTGAGCAACCTGATGGTGGTGCTCTGCGGCGATCACGGGGTACAGCCGGTGGTGAATACGGGGACGTTGTACAACGGGTAATGAAGGTCGAACGGGCGCGGCCTCTCAGGAATGAGGTGCCGCGCTTTTCGATTTTGTCGGTGCGTGTTTTTGATTCCGGAGAAAGTCGGGATTGATGGCTGAAGACCGCAAGTCCATTTTGCTTCGGATACCGCCGGATTTGTGGGAGCAGATCAATCGGCTTGCGCAGAGCGAGCTGCGGTCGACGAATGCGCAGATGGAGTTTTTGTTGAGGGAGGCGCTGAAGAGGCGGGGGATTTTGGAAAAGGTGAATGAGGGGAACGCATTGAGGGATGACGCCGATCAGAAGGGCTAGAGGTGCGAGGCGACGCCGTGCATGGCGGAAAAGTGTCACCGCGTTGCGGCTTTGGAGACTTGGGCGGTCGTACGTGGGGCTTGCGCCCCACGCTTTAGGCGGTCGCCGCTTTGCGGCTGCAAAGACAGAGCGCCGGCGTCCCGAACTCGGAAGCCTGCTCTGGGCGCGCAAGCGCTTTTGACGTGCAGACTCAGGGCGTGAAGGGGACCAATCTTTCTGGAATCCGTGGCAATTTTGCCTGATCGTCGATATCTTCCCGTCCCATGCGATACGCAATGATCATGGCCGGTGGAGCGGGAACTCGTTTGTGGCCTATGAGCCGCAAGGAGATGCCCAAGCAGCTCATTAAGTTCATTCAGCCCGGCGCTGGCAAGAGCGACGAGAAGGGCGGCGGGAAGAGCGGGGGATCGAAGTCCCTGCTTGAGATCGCGGCCGATCGTCTTGAGGGCGTTGTGCCGGCGGACAAGCGGTTCATCTGTACGAGCGAAGGGTTTCGCTCGGTCATCAAACGCGATCTGCCGGCGTTCACGGATGAGCGGATCATGGGCGAGCCGGTCGGGCGAGACACGGTGAACGCGGTGGGGTTTGCCGCGGCGGTGTTTGAAAAGCTGGACAAGAACGCGGTCTTCTCGGTGCTGACGGCGGATCACATCATCGAGCCGCAGGATGTGTTTCGCGAGCGGATGGATCTTGGGTACAAGCTCGTTGAGGCGGACCCGAAGCGGCTGGTGACGTTCTCGATCAAGCCGACGTTTGCAGCGACGGGTTACGGATATGTGGAGCGCGGCACGCCGATCCGCAATGTGCCGGGGTGCGAGAAGGATGGAAAGTCGCTCGCGTTCCATGTCGCGCGGTTTGTGGAGAAGCCGGATCTGCCTCGCGCGCAGGCGTATTTGCAATCCGGCTCGTTTAACTGGAACAGCGGGATGTTTGTTTGGAAGGCATCGACGTTCCTTGAGGCGCTCAAGAAGTTCAAGCCCGAGAGCCACGCGGGGATGATGGAGATTCAGAAAGCGTGGGGGACCAAGACGCAGCAGGAGACGATTGCGCGGGTGTATCCGAATTTGCCGAAGATCAGCGTGGACTTCGCGATCATGGAGCCGGCGAGTAAGGATAAGGATTTCTCGGTCTGCACCGTGCAGATGGATGTGAACTGGCTGGATGTCGGGTCCTGGCCGAGCTACGGCGAGACGCTTTCTCCGGATGCGACGGGAAATCGCACGGCGAACGGATCGGGGCATTCGCTCATTCAGCAGGGCAAGAACAATCTGATTGTGAATGGCGGGAAGAAGCACACGATTGCGATGCTGGGTGTGGACGACCTGATCGTCATTCACACGGAAGATGCGACGCTGATCATGCCCAAGAGCAAGGCGGAAGATTTGAAGAATCTGCATGCGCAGGTTGAGGAGAGGCTGAAGTAGGCAAAGCGAATAGCGAACAACGAAAAGCGAAAAGCCGGAAGTTGGGAGCAGATGCGATACCTCGCGATTGATCTTGGGGACAAGCGGACGGGGCTCGCGCTTGGGGATCGCGAGACGGGGTTGGTTTCGCCGCTGGAAGTGATTGAGTGCGCGATTGGGGCGGATGGGGGCAAGCTGTTGCTGGATCGCCTTGCGGCGGCGATTCAGACGCATCTGGGCGCGGCGGTGCCTGGGCGCTCTGACACGCTGGTCATTGGGTTACCACTGAATATGGATGGGAGTGAGGGGCCGCAGGCGAAGAAGTGCCGGGCGTTTGGGGAAATGCTTGCGCAGCGCACGGCGCGCAGCGTTCTTTATCACGATGAGCGATTGACTTCCGTCGAAGCGGATTGGTCGATGTCGCAAAGCGGCATGACCCGCGGGCAGAAGAAGCAGAAGCGCGATGCGCTTGCGGCGGCCGCGATACTTCGTGATTACTTTGGCGTGCTGGATGGGGCGGGGGGCGGATCGGCGGATTCAGGCTTTGGCGATTCGGGCTCGCCTGATGACGGGACGGATTCCTGAGGCATGGTGGGCGAATCGCCGTCGTCCTTTTGCACGTCGGGCGAAACGGTGGACATCAGGAGATCGGCGTTGACTTCGACCATCGGCAAAGTGCCTTCGCCCGGCAGCGATGAGAAGAAATCGGAGAGGCGGATCTGCCAGCGGGCGCGGATGGCGAGTTGTTCGCCCTTGACAGTCGGGTCGGCGGCGGTGTCGCGCATGAAGGAGACCACCGTGCGTTGCACGACCCGCTCGGTTGTGATGCCGTTGATGCTCACGTCGGCGACGAGGGTGCACATGTAGCTGGAGGCGGATTCCTCGCGCGAGAGCAGCTTGGTGTCGACGGCGTTGCGGATGGTGAGGGCGACTGCGGGGAACTCTTCGAGTTTGAGCGGGCCGCCTTGCGCGGTGCTCCAGCGGGACAGCGTCGCGGCATCGACGAGCGAGGTCCACGGAACCTGCCATTGACCGGCGACAATGACCGGGCCGAGCGAACCGTTTGAAGCGGCGTCCATCGGCATGCGGGCGACGACATAGCCGGCGAGATTTTCGGGGGAAGGCTTCAGGCCGGAGAGCGGCGCGGAAACCGTGAACGATTTCACGGAGACGGTGTGATAGACCGCGCCGAGCTTTCGGTGGTTGGTGAGCGGCCTGAGGGAAGCGCCCGACGGGGAGCGATCGGCGAGTTTGGGATTGGGCCTTCGGGCGAGTCCGCTTCCGGCGGGGGCTTCGCGGGGTGTGGGGGAGGTTGATGCGGGCGGCTCGGCGGGCTGGCCTGCGAAGGGGGTCGCGGCAGGAGAAAGAGACAGCGCCGCCGCGAGGAAGAGGAGGCGGGAGGGTTTTGCTTGTGAGAGCCTGGAATTCGAATTCATGGTCACCACCATTCCATTCGCACCATATGGGGGGCCGGGCAACACATTTTCGAGCGATCGTGCCGATCTTGCTTCTGGCCAACGATGTCGTCAGTAACCTTCCCGGCGGCAGAGGCGATGAGAGACTTTTTACGAACTTGAACACAACGCGTCCTCCGGGACGTAGAGGAATGAGGGGATTAAACTTGCCACGGACTGAGACCGCTTTCATTGATGCAATCGCTCGGGCCTGGACCGTCGCGGCAGCGATTGCTGTTGGCCTTTTCGCTTCGGCGGGACGCGCCCAGACGGGTTCGAGCCCGACGCCGGCAACGGTTCCGGCAACGGCGGGGCAGCCGTCGGAAATTCGGTCTGAACCGGTTCAGGGTGGCAACATCAAGATTCTCCCGACTCAGCCGATTGCGGGGTTCTCGACGGCGGACGAGTTGCTGACGGCGCTGGAGACGGCCGATCAGGATCTTCGCGCGCTGGAGGCGAAGATTCGCTATACGCGAGATTTTGCGATTGCGGGCGACACGCAGGTGCGCACGGGCAAGCTTTGGTTTGAAGATGCCGCGGGACGCGCGGCGGCCAATGGCCCGCGCAAGCGTCGCTTCGCGATCCAGTTTGATGAACTCGTGTTTTCGGATCGCGTCGAGAAGAAAAAGCAGATGTACAACTTCGACGGCGAGTGGCTGGTAGAGCGATTCGAAGATGAAAAGCGGATGGTGAAACGTCAGGTCGTGCGACCCGGCGAGAACTTTGATCCGCTCAAGATTGGTGAAGGTCCGTTGCCGATTCCGATCGGGCAGCGCAAAGCGGACATCCTCGCGCGATATGACGCGACGTTGCTGCCGCCCGACGATGGTTTCGATGAGATGCCGGCGGCGCGCATGAAGGAACTGACCGAGATGTCGAAGGATTGTGTGCAGCTCATGCTCACGCCTCGCATGGAGGCGGACGACTTCAAGGAAATCCGCTTGTGGTATCGCGCTCAGCCGCGGGCCGACGGCAAGCCGGGACGTTTGCTGCCGCGCATTGCCAAGACCGTGAATCGCGCCGAAGACATTTCCGTCGTGCAACTGCTCCAAGTGCAGACGAACGACGAGGTCAAGATCGATCCAAGCGTGTTCGACACGAAGGTGCCCGCCCAAGGCTGGGACGTCATCATCCAGCCGTTCCGGGGCAGCCTCGAGGCTGATGGTGAGCCTGCGGCCCCTCAGCCGGAGCAGGTCGTGATTCCTGCGGGCGCAAGCCGCCCTGCCGACGCAACCGAACGTCCACAACGTCCGGAAAACACTGTTGTCCCGGGTTCCACAACTCCTCCCACCAAGCCTCAGCCGAAGTAACTCTCTATGAAGCTCGCCAAGCCGAGTGCGTTCGGATTTCGCCGTGCAGTGCCTCGGCGGATGGTCGCCGCGTCGCTGGCGCTGTTCGTTTCGCTCGCGGGGCAGGCAATTGCGGCGCCGGAGGACGTCGAGAAGAAGGCCGGGCCACCGTCGGTGGTGCAGCGGCTTTTGGATACGCCGTATCTGACGGATGCGGAGCGAGCGGATATCCGGGTTCGCCATGGAATCTGGACTGATCAGGATTTGACGGATGTCACGCGGCGCGCGCGTGCCGCGATTACGCGAGGAGCCTGGGATGATCCGGCGCTTGCGGATTCGAAGGCGGATGCGCTGGATCGTGCTGAGGGACTGATCCTTCGCGGGCAGTCTGCGGATGCGATGCAGATTCTCGCAGCGCTCGACGCGAAGGCGCAAACGCTTCGAGCGTTGCGGCTGACCGCCTGGGCGCAATCTGCGCATGGCGACAAGGATGCTGCGATCAAGACCTTGGCGCAGCTCGAGCAGCGGGTGATCAAGGATCGCCAGAACTCTGCGTGGGAACTGGTCGAAGGCGTGCGCGGCCTGCACTTGAAGTCGCAGATCGAAGGGCCATCGAAGGGCGCGCAGGATTTTCAATCGATGATGTCGATGCTGGCGCGTGCGCGCGAGCAGCTTGATCGACTCTGCTGGACTGCGCCGCTCGAAGAAGCGATGCTGCTTGCGGAGAAGGACAATCGGCCGGAAGCGGCGGAGGCGCTCGAGCAGGCGCTGGATTTGAATGCGTCGGCGGCTGAGGCGTATTACTTGCTCGGGAAGATGTCGGTTGATTCGTTCAACTTTGAGCAGGCGGAGAAGATCGGAATCAAGCTCCGCGAGCTGGCGGGGCCGATCGACCGGGCCGGATCTGAGCCAGCGGGGACGCACGAAGCGGGCGAGCCGGTTGCGCCGTATGCCGACATGTTGGAAGCGCGGCTCCGGATTCGGCAGCGCGATCCTCAGGGTGCGCTTGCGACGCTCAAGCCGACATTGACACGGTTCCCGGCTCAGCTTGAGGCTCGCGCGATCGAGGCTTCTGCAATCGCGGCAAGCTTCGACATGGCTGGTGCAGACAAGGCGCTTGCCGAACTCGACAAGCTTTCCCCGAATACGCATCTGGGCTATCTGTACGTTGGCAAGGCGCTTTCGGAGCAGCGTCAATACGCGGATGCCGCTCGGTATCTCGAAGAAGCCACGAAGCGCGCTCCGCGATTGGCAGACGGATGGATCGAATTGGGATTGCTGGAAGTGCAGGCGGCTCGCGATGAGCGGGCGCTTGCGGCGCTCGAGAAGGCCGAAGCGCTCGATCCGTTCAACATCCGGGCGGCGAACAGCTTGAAGCTTGTGCGTGATGTCGCCGGATTCTCGCGCATCGAATCGGATCACTTTGTTGTTCGTTATCGCCCGGGCGTCGACCTCGCGCTGGCTCGCGAGATGCCGGCGATTCTGGAACGCATTTACGCGCGCGTGACGGGTGACAAGCCCGGGGGCATTCGATATCCGCTGAATTTCAAGACCGTCATCGAGTTGATGCCGGATCACCAGTGGTTCAGCGTGCGCATTACGGGCATGCCGAAGGTGCACACCATGGCCGCGGCAACGGGCCCGTTGATCGCCATGGAAGCGCCGCGGCTAGGCGAGAAGAACACGGTGGGGGCGTACGACTGGGCCCGCGTGGTTCAGCACGAATTCACGCACACGGTGACGCTCGCACGCACCAGCAACCGCTTGCCTCACTGGTTCACCGAGGCGTCGGCGGTTTATCTGGAAGATGCGCCGCGCGACTGGAATTACATCCAGATTCTGGCGCGTGCGTACGAAACCGACACGCTTTTCGACCTTGAGGACATCAACATCGCGTTCACGCGTCCCAAGAAGCCGAGCGATCGCTCGCAGGCGTATGGGCAGGGTGCGTGGATGTACGAGTACATCGTCACGAAATACGGGCCCGAGGCTCCGCTGAAGCTTATGGATCGGTATGCCGCGGGAGATCGGGAGCCGGAGGCGTTCCAGACTGTGCTGGGTGTCACCCGCGAGCAGTTCCTTGAGCAGTTCAAGGCATGGGCGGGTGAGCAACTGATCGAGTGGGGGATGCGGCCAAAGCCGGGTCAGCCGGAGTTGCTGACGCTGCTGGAAGATTGGCGAGCCACGCTCGGCGCGGGGCACGAAGAAGATCCGCCGACGCTGGAAGTGGTTGACGCGTGGCTGAAAGACAATCCGGATCACGCCGATTTGCTCGAACTTGCGGTCAAGCTCCGCGTCACCGGCAACAAGAACAAAGCCTCGCCGGAAATGATTCCGCTGATCGAGGCGTTTTCTGCCGCGCGTCCGGGCGATCCGACTCCGCACAAGCTGCTTGCGGCGCTCTTCCTCGACGAATCATCGCCTGCTCACGATGCTGCAAAGGCGATTCCGCACCTTGAATTCCTCGATGCGCGCGAGCAGAACTCTGCCAGCTTGAGCGTTCAGCTCGCACGCCTGTACGCGGCCAACGACCAATGGGACAAGGCGTGGGCGAAGGCCATTCGCGCTTGCACCGTCGCGCCTTATGAGGCTTCCAACCGCGAATTTGCCGCGACGATCGCGATTAAGCGGGGCGATTTCGATAATGCAAAGTGGCAGCTTGAGACCCTCAAGATTCTCGAGCCCGACCGCCCGATCCATGCTCAGCGGCTCAAGGCGCTTGAAGGCATGAAGTCCAAGCAGAAGTGAGCTCGCCGGCGTTCCGTACCACGCCCGGCGTGGTTTCGCCTATTCTGTGGCTTCATGATCACCCCTGCGCCAACGAACAAGATTGATCCGAGACTCTGCCGCGGCATATTCGACCGCTCGATCCCGGCAACCGCCACCATCGCCGAGCATGTCGTCGTCTCGATCCCGGACACGTCGTACCAGATTCACCTGATCCCGACGGGGCCGGTGACGGCTGTGGCGGGACATCGCGTAATCGGGAAGATCAGGGTCAGCGCTCGGCGCATCGACGAGGTGCAGTCCGGTGGCAGATACCTGGAGCCGGTCTTCGGCCGCCCGCGTCGCGTGCAGGGAACCGTGATCGCGATCGAGTCGGATGCCGTGGTGGTGAATGCGGGGGTTCCGGTTTGGGTACAGCCGACGGATTCGCGGCAATCGCCCGCCGATTTTCAGGTCGGGCAGTTCGTGAGCTTTGATGCGCTCGAGGGTGCGACGTTCACCCAGCAGTAGCACCGCACGCGAGTTGCAGCGATCGAGCGCGGCCGATATGTTGTGCGTCACAAGGCACACAGCATGTTTGATTCCATCAATTCCTATTACAGATTGCGAGTGCAGGTTGGGTTGCTCATCGCCTGCGTGTTTGTACTTCTGTTTTCTGCGTACACCACGTACGCGGAAATCAGATATGCGATTTCCGGGCGCACGCTGGCGGCGACGCTGGTCGGAGTGGAAGAGGTGCGCTCGGGTAGACGCGAGAATGAGGAAACGCGCCTGCGCGTGCGGTATTCCTTCGCGGATACGGATGGAACCAAGCGCGCCAAATCGGACAACATGGCGGCGGACTGGTCCCCGCCCGGCGGGACAACCGTCAATGTGCAATACATCCCGGGGAAGAAAGACTGGTCGCGCCTCGCGGGACACGATCGTCTCTGGTTCACATTGCCGTTCATCGTCTGCTCGGCGATCGTGATTGGCTTCCTGGTTCGGTTCTATCGGGAGTACCAGGAGCACGAGAGACGCAAAGCGACCTGGTGAACAAATCTGCGCAAAAAGCAATCCGGCTTCTTCTCGGTTGTCGGGAGAAGAAGCCGGATCTGCAAATGAGGCGGGGGAGATTTGGAGAGGAGAGAGGAGAGAGAGAAGAGGGAAGAGGGAAGAGGGAAGAGGGAAGAGGGAAGAGGGAAGAGAGAAAGCGACGAACAGTTTCGTGCTGCAATTGTCCCATCGCGGCAGACAACCTGCGTCAGTGTGAGTGGATTCCGCCCACGCACGCCGCCGCGAACTCACACAACTTTCAGGCCGAACGGCGACGGCGGCAAGCGATCAGGCCGGCGAAGGCGAGTGCTGCGGAACCAGCGGGGCCCGGAACGGGGAGGATTTCGACGCGCCAGTTATCGATGCCGCAGTCGGTCTGGATGCTGGAGTTGGCCGAGTTACCGCGCCAGAAGCCGAACTGCATGACACCGCCCGAAGTGGAGAAGTCGGGGTTGTTTCCGGAGAGCAGGACGCCGGCGAGCGTGAGCTGCCAGAAGTCGGACGAGACGAGACCGGGAGCCGCGTTGGATTGCCAGGTGTTGAAGGTGGCGTACGGCATGACGAGGATGGGCGTGCGCTGGATGTAGTAGTTGCCGCTCTGGAAGATGACGAGGCCGGAACCCTGGCCGTTGCCGGGCTGATTGATGAAGTTGATTGAATCTTCGCTGTAGTTGATGACGCCGATCGCGCCACCGCCGGGGTTGTATGAGAAGGTGTTGCGCATGTGGAGGCCGATGGATGCGCCATTGGGCCCCGAGACCACGAGGTTGTTGCGAATCCGGCGATACTGGAGGGGATTTCCGCCGACCGGAACCTGGAAGCCGTTGGTGGTGCTTCCGGCGCCGTTGGGATTGGTTACGCCGGTGAGATTCCAGTCAGCGTTGTTGAAAACGCCGTCGAAGAACACAACAGCCTGAGCGGAACCAGCCAGAGCAGTGACGGCGATAGCGCCCCAAACAAGGGAATTACGAGACATAAATAAGACTCCTCAGTTGCGACACGGAACTTCGCGGTACGCGTGCGAAGTTCCGGGACACCAGAGTTGTCGGCTCGTTGCGAAACCTTGCAGAGCAGGAGAGATTTTCCTGGCATTTCGCCGGAGATCCGTTTGCGTTAGGGGCAGGCCAATGTGTCGTACGCCACCGCGAACATCGCGAAATCGGCGTCATCGACGGACCCATCGAAATTCAGATCGGAGGGACACCGCGGCGGCATGCTCGGATCGGAACACTCGAGCGCGTTATACGCACTGGCGAAGAAGACGAAATCCGAATCGTCGACTTGAGAGTCGCAGTTGAGATCGGCCCAGCAGATTTTGAGTTGAGCGCTGGTGCTGGTCGCGCTGCCACAGGAATTCGAAACGATGCAGCGGAATTCTGCGAACGGAAGGCCGGGATCGACCTGCTGATAGAACTTGACGGTGAGCGCGGGCCCCGAGGCATTGTTTGCGATGAAGGTGCGTGAGCCACCGGAGTTCGATCCGTTCGCGACCGGGATCCAAGCAGGCACGGCGGCTCCGGCTTTCCATTGCCATTGGTAGCCAAATGGACCTGTGCCCGCCGCATTCAGCGACATCACTGCGTCGTTCACGCTGCACGTGGTCAACGTGGAGGGCTGCTGGATGATATTGATCGGGATGTTCGACCCGAAAACGAACGCTGCACCCTGCGCCGTGTTCGCGCCGACTGTGCGTTGGGGCGAGCCGCCAATAGAAACACTTCCGGCGAGCGCCACCGATTCGCCGAACATATCGCCAGGAAGGCCGCTGTTTTCGAGCAGCTTTGACTGTTGGGTCCAGGAGGAGCCTGCACGAGTGAAGACATATGCCGTGCCTTGCGCCGCAGCGCCTCCCACGGTCTGATTCGGAGCGCCGAGAATTGCGGTGTCTCCCGACAGCACGCACGAAGTACCAAGATAATCGAATGCCGCGCCGTCGGAGGCGGAAAGCTTTGCTTGCTGAGACCAGTTCACACCGTTGCGGGTGAAGACGTAGCCGGCGCCTTGGTATTCGTTCAGGCCAATCGTTTTGTATTGCGCGCCGAGCAAGACGGTACTACCCGAGAGCGAAACACAGTTTCCGAAAGAATCGCCCATTGTTCCATCTGCCGCGACGAGCTTTGCCTGTTGAGACCAGACGGTTCCGGCGCGAGTGAAGGCGTAGGCCGCACCTTGGGCGATATTTCCGGAAACGGTCTTGCTGCTCGCCCCGATGACAACGGTGTCGAGCCCGGCACCAACAGCGATGCCGAAAAAGTCATTTGCGGCGGCGTCGGTAGGGCTCAGTTTGGCCTGCTGGGTCCACACGGTTCCGGTGCGGGTAAAGACATAGGCGGCTCCCTGATTGAAATTGCCGCCCGAAGACTTCGCGTACGCGCCCACCACGATCGTGTCACCGAAAATGCCAACCGCGCATCCGAATGAATCGCCGGTCGTGCCGTCGCTCGCGAGCAGCTTTGCTTGCTGGGTCCATACCGATCCACTGCGTGTAAAAACGTACGCAGCGCCCTGAAACGAATTGAGTCCGACGTTTTTTCCTGGAGCGCCGAGCACAATCGTGTCGCCGGAAATCGCAGTCGCCGAACCGAGCGAATCACTCGCCTCGCCGTCCGACGAATTCAGCGTCCCTTCCAGTGTCCATGCGGCTGCAATAAACCGGAATACCGAGGCCTGACCCTGAAAAGCGTTGAGGCCGACCTTGCGTCCGGGGGCACCAAAAACAATTGTGTCGGTGCTGGCTGCCGAAGCGGCCCCGAAGCCGTCGTTCGCCGTACCTGCTGGGGCCGTGAGCTGAACTGGTGCGCAGCTTTGTGCCGCGGCATGGCTGACCCATACCGCAACCAGCGCGATTCCGATCGCTCGCCACGCCTGCACGCCCGGCATCTCTCGCTCCCATCAAGCTGCCGGAACCAACCACGAATCGAATCCGGCCCTCGCACAATAGACTGCTTGAGTCTAAAGGATTCGAGGTCCACCGATCAAGTGAAATCGGTAGCGGGAATTCGCCGCGGACTGGGCTTAATTCTCCTCGGTCGTCTTGTTTCCCGTGGCTTCCTTGCTGTACGGGTCTGGGGGGAGGGCCTCGCTGGAGACGATGATCTCGACCCGCTGGTTGGTGCGGTCACTTTCGCGCGACCAGGTGTTGGGCACCAGTCGGTCGCTGTCGCCGTAGCAGCGGAGAATGAGCTGATTGGCCGGGATGCCCTGTTCGACGAGCGCGTTGAAGACCGCCATGTCGCGGTCGTAGCTCAGCTTCATGGCCTTTTGCACGTTGCGCATCGCCTCGGGCGGGCTGCAATGGCCGCGCAGCTCGATGTAATAGCGCTGACCCCGGAGTTTCTTGGCCGTATCCGTGATCGTTTCCTTCGCGCTGCTTGAGAGCGAGACAGAGTTGTCATCGAAGGGGATCAGCGCGCCCAGGCTGCTGAAGTTGGTCTGGCGAAGAGTCTGCTGACTCTTGTGTCGCCCTGCGATCCCCGAGGCATCGCCTTCGCCCCGCAGTTCGCGCAGGCGCTCCACGAACTGCTGCTCGTTCGCCTTTGTTGAATTGATATTGATCGGATTGCCGAAGCCCTCGCGCATTCCGATCACGAAATCGAGCATGGCCTGCGAAGGCTTTCCCGGATCGTTTGACGGATCGCCGGCCGAAGACGCCTCGCCCTTCGGTCCCATGTTCATGGCCAACAAGATCACGAAGAAGCCCATCATCAGAGCGACGTTGTCGGCGAATGAAATGAGCCACTCGGGTGCACCTTCGTGAGCTTCTTCGTGGCCACCTCCACCGTGCCCGCCGCCGCCGTGCGCGGCATGAGCTCCGCCCCCGTGCTCGCCCTCTGCGTGTTTTTCCTTGTGGTCGTCGGCCATGACGTGGGCTCACACTCGATCATGCCGCGACGCGGAAGGGATCGCGACGCACGGAGGGAATAAAGGCCAGCATCTTGTCGAGGGTGACACGTGGGTTGTCGCCGGCCTGTACGCTGAGAATGGCCTGCACCATCATTTCGCGATTGAGGATCTCTTCGCCCGACTTGATGCCGAGCTTGTCGCCGATGGGTCCCGCGATGGCGTTTGCAAGGATTGCACCGTACATGGTGGCGACGACCGCGATGGCAAGTGCGTGGCCCAGGGCACCGATATCGGCGCTCGCGAGCTGACCGAACATGCCGACCTGTCCGACCAGCGTGCCGACAAGGCCGTAACCGGGGCCGTAGGTCTTGATGAGATCGAAGAACTTCTTGCCCGCCTTGTGCCGGTCGGTCATGGCCAGGATTTCCATCCGGAGCGTTGCCTCAATGCTCGCGGGCTCCACGCCATCGATCGCCATCTTGAGTCCGGCCGCAAGGAACGAGTCTTTGATCTTGGCGATTTCAGGTTCAAGAGCCAGAATGCCGTCGCGGCGAGCCTTATCCGAGAGCGACTGCACGGTCTGGATCACTTCGTTCGCGCTCATGCCCTTCTGGAAGAGGAAGGTCTTGATGTAACCGGGCACCTGCTTGAGCTTGTGCATCGGCATCGAGATGAAGACGACCGAGATCGACCCGAAGCCGACCATCAAGACACCTTCCATCGAGAAGAACATCATCAGGTTGCCATGCGACACCTCGACGAAGACGTAGCCGAGAGCGGCCGCGCCGATGAGGATTCCGATGATGGAGGCCTTGTCCATGGAGCGTGCGCCTCTGACGAAAGAACCGACTGCGCCGGCGGGCACGCGAAGAGCGTGCAAACCGGACCCCCACTCGATCGGCCGGGAGGTGGGGCGGTCTGAGGGCAGGTGTGGGCAGCGTGCAACGAGTAGAGCGACGGACGCCGGTCGCGCCGGGTGTGACGGTCATGCACGGGCCGGATTTGATTATCGGGCGACGGCTGCGGGCATGACGGTCAGCCCTTGACGAACGTCCCGTGATCTCGGTCCTTCTTGACACCTGGGAAGGCGAGCGATCGCCCATGGGCGACGCAGAAAACCCCCGGAGGCAGAATTCCGGCAGCGAAGATCGCCTCGTTCAGGTTCTGGAGCGCATCCGATCGCTTCATTTCGTAGGGACGCATCGCGCCCGTGAGGACGATCGGTACTCTGGGTTTGGGGATCTCGCGATAAACCAACTCGCCGGTCAGCGCAAGCGTGTCGGTGCCGTGGAGGATGATGATGCCGGTGGACTTGGTTGCGAGCTCGGGCGATCCGCCTGCGGCCCGTACGGCCTGCACGATGGAGGCCCGGTCTTCGTCGGTCATGTCGAGGCTGTCTTTGCTCAGCAGCTCGATGGTGCTGATGGTGGTGTCCACCAGCCTCAGACGCGTCAGCATCCGTCGCACGATGGAGAACCGATTGGAAAGACTGCCGCTCGCCTCGTCGTAGGTCTTCTCGATCGTGCCGCCGGTGGTGATGAGGGTGAGATGGGGCATTGGGAGAATCTTCAAAGGGCCGAATGGCAAGGGGCCAAATGAAAGGCAAGGAAGGGTACACGGAAAAGAAAAAAGGGCACGGCTAGTGCCGCGCCCTTTGAAAAGTGTGAGTGACCTCTCGATCAGCCGGTGATCGACGTGATCTTGATCTTGGTGTACTTCTGACGGTGGCCGGTCTTCTTGCGGAAGGTCTTCTTCTCGCGGAAGTGGTGGATGTAGATCTTCTCGCCCGCGACGATCGGGTCGATCACTTCGGCCTTGACCGAAGCCCCGGCCACGTAGGGCTGGCCGATCTTGGCGTCGCCGCCTTCTTTGCCGACGACAAGCACCTTGTCGAAGGTGATGAACGAGCCGATCTTGGCATTGCCCTGCTCGGTCAGATCAACGAGGATCTCCTCGCCCTGAATGACTTTGCGCTGGCCGCCGAATTCTTCGATGATCGCGTACATGCCGAACTCCAAGGCCCCCGGGTCAGAAGTTGGGGGTTGAGATACTAGGCGGGCACGGTTGTTTTTTCGAGCCCCGGAAGGCCAAGTCGTGGCCCGAAATGGGCTTGGAGACGCCGGGAAACCCCGAATTTTGCCCCGATCGGCTCATGCCGAGGGTGCCGGTGCCGCGGCAGGCTCGATGTGGATTAGAACGTCTCGGACACTGGGAAGTCCGGCCCGGACGGCGTCCTTGACCGCGTGGGCCACGGCATGGGAATCCCGGACGGACATCTGGCCATCCATCCACACGTGCATGTCGATCCAGTAGAGAATGCCGCTCTTGCGGGCGAACGCTTTTTGCACGAGCACGACGCCGGGAACTTTTGCCGCAATCTCGCGGGCTTGCTCCGCGACCGAGTCGGACTGCTGATCGAGCAATTCGCGAAGGGGCGGGATCATGAGCCGAACGGCGTTGGCGACGATGATTGCCGACGCGAAGAGCGCGGCCCAATCGTCGGCCGGGGCCCACGCATCCGTGCCGGTCTTCCACTTGCCGATGAGCGCGATGCCGATCCCGATGAATGCTGCGACGGAAGTGATCGCGTCCGCGCGGTGATGGAAGGCGTCGGTGGCGATCGCGGTGGAACCTTCCGCGCGGGCACGCCGCACCCCGATGCGAAAGAATGTTTCCTTTGTGATAACGACCAATACGAGGATCGCAAGGGTCCACCACGCCGGGGTGTGGTGGGGCGTGATGATTTCGCGAACCGCCTCGACCGCAATGCCGATGCCGGCCAGAAAAACCAGGAACGACACCGCGAGCGCTGCAAGCGGCTCCGCTTTTCCGTATCCATATGGATGCTGGTCGCTCGCGGGGCGTGCGGAAATGAAGAGGCCGCCCCAAATAAAGCCGGAACCGACAATGTCCGCGAGCGATTCGATCGCGTCGGCAATCAGGGCATAGCTGTGCCCGGCAATTCCGGCGATCAGCTTCACGACGGCCAGCAGCATGTTGGCGACGAGCCCCGCGAGTGCGTACCGGCGAGAGGAGATGTTCTTGGACCCGGGGCCACGTTGCATTCGAGGTGATGGTATCGGACGCGTTTGCCTCAACATGGAACCGTCCGCACAACCCTCGCAAACGGAGTTTCACCAGATATTTGCGGTTGAGAATGGTGGCGGGGGCGCGCCCGCAATTGGACGCTTTATGAAGAACTCGGATTGTTTCCCGAGTTGAATCGAGAAACGGGAGCTTTGGGGGAGGCGTGGAACATGAGAACGACCAGGACCATCATCGCGGTAGTTGGCATCGCCGGCGCCGGGGCAGTTGCGCAGGCCGGTTTCTTTGCCGACTTTGAGAGCTACTCGCCGGGTCAGAGGCTGCATGGCGTCGATGGCTGGAAGGGCTGGGACAACGTTTCCGGCGTCGCCGGCCTTGTCAGCAGTTCTGTCGCGTACGACAGCGAAAACTCGCTGATGGTTTCCGGTCTCGCGCAGTCTTCGACGGACGCAGTTCATCAGTTCACCGGCGCGACGTCGGGCGCGTGGTCGGTCTCTGCAATGCAGTACCTGGGCAGCGGCCAGGGCGGCTCGACGTATTTCATCCTGATGAACCGCTATTCCGACGGAGGCAACTACGACTCCGCCATGTGGAGCACACAGCTCCGCTTCGATTTTGGCAGTGGCCGCGTCTACGACGACTTCAGAGGTGGCTCGGTCGCGATCGCGACTGATGAGTGGGCGTCGATTCGCGTCGACGTCGACCTGACCGCCAACACGGTCAAGCATTTTTACAACGACATTCTGATCAGCCAGGGCACTTGGACGACCGGCGGCTCGTCGGCCTTCGCAATCGCCGCAATCGATCTTTACACCGGTGCGCAGAACGTCGCGTACTACGACGATGTCTCCGTTTCGAGCGTCTCAGAATTGAGCTCGGCGATGCGCATCCCCGCGCAGGGCGCGATTGCGACCATGGCCGTTGCCGGCATCCTGGTGCTGCCGCGCCGGCGCCGGAAATAATCCGTCACGCGATGCTTCCGATGTGCAGCGGCGGGCGAGGGCTCGCCGTTGTGCTTTGGAGCAGCAACGTGGTTGGCAGGCATGGTGCGCGCAGGCGCGAGATCACTTGGCCGCGCAGATCCTGCGAATCGCGGCAACGACGCTTTGCGGGTCAAGGCTCTTGGAGACTAGTTCTGATGCTCCCGCATCGAGAGCTGATGAAATCGTTTCCGGATCATCGTGCCCGCTGTACGCAACCACTTTTACCCGGATCCCAAGCTTCGAGAGGGCATGAATTGCGAGCAAAGGACTCCGGCCGGGCATTGTCAGGTCAATCAGGACCACATCGGGATTTCGTTTCTCGACTTCCGCTTCGAGCGCATCGGCGCTTTCGATAGAGCCGGCACTCTTCATTCCGGGCGCGGAGTCGATGAGCCTGCACATCATGTTCCGCAGGTCTTCGTTATCGTCCACGAAAAGTACTCGGATCAGATTGCTCATCCGTCAAGTTCCGAAGGTGGTGCTCCCGCCCCTGCCCGCGCGGGGGCTCCGCTCTGGCGTACGCCCGACAACCCCGCAACTTGGGCGATGATCTCAGAAGGCTCGATTGGCTTGGCGGCATGCACCTGGAAACCGGCGAGCAGTGCCTGCGTGCGATCCTGAGATCGGGCGAGCGCGCTCAATGCGATCGCAGGGGTTTGACCACCTTCGCCGGGACTCAGCGCCCGGACGGCCCGTAGAAAATCGTAACCGTCCTGTTCCGGCATCCCGATGTCGCTGATAAGAACGTGCGGGCGGAAGTTCGGCAGCGAGGCTATCGCTGTTCTGGCGCTCGAAGCGGTCAAGGTCTCCGCGCCGGCGTCGTTCATTATTTTCTGGAGGACTTCACGCGAATCCTGATCATCGTCGACGATCAAGACCTTTGTTCCTTCGAGCCGCACGCCGACGTGTCCGAGAGGAATCGCGCGTGGCGACACCGGCTGATCCTGGAACGCTGTCTCGCTCTTTTGTGAAATAAGCAGCGGAAGCTGAACCGTAAAGGTTGATCCACGATCGACACCGGGACTCGACGCCCAAATCGCGCCACCGTGAAGCTCGACGAGCTGCTTGGCAATCGCCAGTCCCAATCCCAGGCCACCAACACTTCTGCTGGTTCCCGAATCGCCTTGGCGAAATCTCTCGAAGATGTGGGGCAGAAGTTCCGACTCCATGCCAATGCCGTTGTCGGTGACTTCGATCAGCAGGCTCGAGTTTACTCGACGAAGCGAAACTTGGATTTTTCCGCCCCGAGGAGTGAATTTCACAGCGTTCGACACGAGGTTCCAGATGACCTGTTGCAGACGCGAAGGATCGCCGTGAATGAGATTGGTTCGCGGATCGAGCGTTGTTTCGATCCGGATTCCCTTCGAACCAGCGGTTGGCCGGATTGATTCCACGGCAGCTTGAATAACTTGTGACGGGTTGACCTTCTGAACGTCCAGACGAATCTTCCCAGACGCGATCCGCGTCGTGTCGAGCAGGTCTTCGATCATTTGTCCCTGTGAGCGGGCATTGCGCTCGATCGTGTCGAGACCAGACTCCAATTCTGTTCCCGCTGGCGCGTGCTTGCGGAGAATCTGCGCCCAACCGAGCACGGAGTTCAATGGCGTTCGCAATTCATGCGACAGCGTGGCAACAAAGTCGCTCTGCATTCGGACCATTCTCTCCGCTTCTGATCGGGCCGTTCTTTCCGTGGCGATCTGCAACTTCTGGAGAGAGGCGATCTCGCGGTCGGTCCTTTCATAGAGAGCGATCTGGCGGGACAGAAGAAAGCCGAATAAAAACAAGAAGCTGAACAGCAGCGCCGTGCCGCCGCCGACGACTACGGCCGCCGTTTGATAGTACGATTTCATTCCCCGAATATTGCTCAGGCGTCGAGCGATCAGCTCTTCGGTGACTTGATTCGCCTGAGTGCGCAAGTCATCCATAAGTAACTTGCCCCGATCAGAAAGCACAGTCGCGACTGAGCCGGACACGTCCCCGTTTCGGCGCTGCTCAATGGTTTGAGCCATCTCCGCGAGTTTCGCTCCGATGCTCAGCTGAAACGCGTCGATCCGGCTCTCCAGAGGATCATTGAGCAACAGGGTTCGGACTTGACGGGTGAGCGTCGAGAGATTCTCGAGCGCGGACCGGTAGGGCTGAAGATACTCGTCCTTACCGGTCAACAGATATCCGCGCTGGCCGGTTTCCGCATCGACAACGGCCGCCGAAAGATGCAGCACGGCGATCGTTGCCGAACCTAAACGCGTCGCTTCGTCAGCGCACTGAGCGGCGCGCTTGTACAAAAGGTAAGAGAGCAATCCTGATACGAGAACAACTAGAAGTCCGATCGATATTCCGAGCGCAATCGTCCGGCGAAGTGTCTTGGCGCCGAAAACACTCGGAGCACCGACAGCATCCTCGCTTTGAGGGGCTTTGACGTTTGATTTCGCGTCGTTCATGGCATTCCGTCTAAAACAAAGGACTGGAAGTTCCGGTTGGAATCCTGGACGCCGAAATAGACGGCCGGGAATAGTACCAGAAGATCGAGACTTTGTGCCTTCTGGTGCGAGTGCAATCACAGCACCAACTGTTCACAACACACGCGATCAGATACGAAACGCTTCAACAACGTGCGCGGAACTGCGTGATGCCGGCGAAGCATTGCGGGATTGACGAATCAGATTAGACAGGATCGCTCTACGCGTTCGCTGCTTCGGCCTTGTCGCGGGTCTGGCGCTCCGAACGCTTGCGCATCGACTCGTCAAGAACCTTCTTGCGGATGCGGATGCTGCTCGGAGTCACTTCGACGAGTTCGTCGTCCTCGATGTATTCAAGGGCGTACTCGAGCGTGTTCTTGCGGGCGGCTTTGAGAACGACCGTTGCTTCCTTGCCCGAGACTCGCATGTTGGTCAGGTGCTTCATGCGGGTGACGTTGATCACGAGGTCGTTATCGCGATTGTGCTCGCCGATGACCTGGCCGGCGTAGACCTTTTCCTGCGGCACAACGAACATAATGCCGCGATCGGCGAGCTGCTGGAGGGCGTAGGTGGTGATGGCACCGGTTTCGAGGCTGATCAGAACGCCCATCGCCCGATGGCTCATTTCGCCGCTAACCGGGGCGAACTTGAGGAACGAGTGCGTCATGATTCCTTCGCCCTGCGTGGCGGTGAGGACGCGACCACGCATGCCAATGAGCGAGCGGGACGGGATCTCGAATTTCAGGTGAGTCAGGTCGTTGCCGCGGGGCTCCATCTTCTTGAGTTCGCCCTTGCGTCCGCCGACGAGTTCCATGATCGACCCGACGGAGGAGTTGGGGGAATCGATGACGAGTTCTTCGACCGGCTCGTGCGGCACGCCGTCGATCTCTCGGATGATGACTTCGGGCTTGCCGACGGAGAGTTCGAAACCTTCGCGGCGCATGTTCTCGATGAGGATTCCCAGGCTGAGGACGCCTCGGCCCGAAACCATGAATTCGTCGGCGGTGCGGCCCGGCTCGACGCGCATCGCGACGTTGCGTTCGAGTTCCTTAAAGAGGCGCTCGCGGATCTGGCGGCTGGTGACGTATGAGCCTTCCTGGCCGGCGAAAGGCGAGTCGTTGATGCGAAAGAGCATCGTCATCGTCGGCTCGTCGATGGTGACGGGCGGAAGAGCGATCGCGTTTTCCGGGTCGGCGACGGTGTCACCGATGTCGACACTCTCAAGGCCGATGATGGCGCATAGGTCGCCCGCTTCGATCGTGTTCACTTCGCTGCGCTTCAGGCCCTCGAACTGCATGAGCTTGGCGACTTTGGTGTTGACGCGTTTGCCGTCGCGCTTGAGCACGGCGACCTGCTGGCCGGCCTTGATCTTGCCGCAGAAGATGCGGCCGATGCCGATGCGTCCGACGTAGTCGTTGTAATCGAGGTTGGTGATCAGGACCTGCAGCGGCTTGTCGATCTCTGCGCGCGGCGGCGGAACATGCTTGACGATTGCTTCAAAGATGTCGCGAAGATCGGTCGGCTTCGGCGTGCCTTCCGGGATCGGCCAGACATTCGAAGCCCAGCCGTCGCGACCGGCGCAGTAGACGGTGGGGAAGTCGAGGGCGAGCTCTTCGGCACCGAGCTCAACGAACAGATCGAACACTTCGTGCATCACGTCCATCGGGCGGCCGTCGGCACGGTCGATCTTGTTCACGATCACAACGGGCTTGAGGCCGGCTTCGAGAGCCTTGGTCAGCACGAACTTGGTCTGGGGCATCGGACCGTCGAACGAATCGACGAGAAGGAGCACGCCGTCCGCCATGCGGAGGACGCGCTCGACTTCGCCACCGAAATCGGCGTGGCCGGGGGTATCGATGATGTTGATGCGGTAGGTGACGCCGTCGAGGGCGGTGTAGAGGACGGCGCAGTTCTTGGAGAGAATCGTGATGCCGCGCTCGCGTTCGAGCGGGTTGGAATCCATGATCAGGCCATGCTGCCCGCCTTCGAGCTTCTCGAGTTCGCCGGAGCGAAAGTTGCCCGACTGCTTGAGCAGGTTGTCGACCAGCGTGGTTTTGCCATGGTCGACGTGGGCGATGATGGCGACGTTGCGGATAATGGGATTGACGGGAATAGTGGTGGTCATGGGACGTCGCGCTCTATATCGGGGACGAAGAAAACAGCGAGGGTAAGGGCGGGGCTGGATTTCCAACTCCGTCCGCGGCAATGGTTTACAAACGGGTGGACGGACGGCAGCGACGCCCGAACGGGGTCATTCTAGGAGGGAAAGCGGTCGTGGACGAACTTTGTCAGGTAGGTCCAGTTGCCAGCATTACTTAGGCGTGCCGGCACCCGTCACGGGCACGAACGTGCCTTCGCGGTCGTACCAGCCGGTCACGGCAGAGGCCCGTGAGACGTCGCTTCGGCGGGATTTGCCCCCGGAATAGACGGCGTTGGGCTGCGTGTTCCATTCGAGAAGGGCGGCCTGCGCACGGCCCGAAGGACGGGAAGTGCGATCCGGGCCTGGGTTCACGAAACTGAGGCCGGAACGCTCGATGCGGACGGCACCCGTGCCTGCCATTTGGCTGGCGAGAAGGCGCGGGTCGGCGTCGTGTGTCGAAGCGATCGCATCGATGTCGGGCAACTGCGAGGACTCGGCGACCGGTGCGATGACGTAAGGGCCGCGCTGGGTGAGCGAGGTGCCGGTGATAATGCGAATGGCGTCGCGGGCCTCGCCCAGAACGTCCGCTTGCGCGAGCGACTGAAGGGGGGCGGGTGCGCGCAGAGTGGTAAGCGTCAGCCACAGCGTGCCCGCACCGATTGCGATAGACGCGGCAAGGCCGATTCCAAAACCTGCGAAGGCCGAGCGCTTCGGGGCCGGCGACGGCAGGAACACCGGCCGATTCTGAAGTTGGGCCAGAATCTTGGTGCTCAGGTCGCTCGTCGGCGACGGCTTTTGAAGCAATGCATCGAGATGACGGAAGTCGTCGAACTCCTGGCGGAGTTGAGCGTCACGGGCGAGGGCATTACGAAGCTGAGGCGAGTCCTCGGAAATCTCGCGATCCATGCAGGCCTGAATGAGCTTGCGGCCTTCCAACCGAAGCGCATGCGCATCAAGGTTGTCCGATGATCCGGAATTGGAAGGTCGGGAGGTCACGACTGCGCATCTCCCGGGCTGAGCGCGACGGCGCGGCGTGCAAACAAAGGCAACGAGCCGGCGGGTTCTTCGATCGCGACGACGTCGCCAACACCTCGAACCAGTTCGGATCGCAGACGCTGGCGCCCGCGATGCAGGTGGCTCTTCACGGTGCCCTCCGGCAATTCCATGTGTTCAGAGATCAGGCGAATCGGCCATTCGAGCTGGTGAAAGAGCACGATCGCTTCGCGTTGTTCGGTCGACAGCAGCAGCAGTGCGCTCTGAATCGCGTCCTTAGCCATTCCGCGCTGTTCAGCGTCACGGCCGATCGATCCCACGCGGTCGTCTTTACGAGCCGCCCAGATATCGCTCGCGTCGCCCGCGCTCGACGGCCGCTTCTTCTCGCACATGTTCAACCAAACACGTCGCGCGATCGTGAACAGCCAGGTCGAGAACCGAAAATTCTCGTTGAAGTTGTGCAGGCTCGAGAGCACGCGAAGAAAGGCCTCCTGGGTAACGTCTTCGGCGACGTCCCACCGGCCGCACATGCGATAGATGTACGCGTGCACGCCCGATTGATGGCGGCGAATGAGCATCTCCGCGGCGGATAGATCGCCACGTGCCGCACGCCGCACCAGCTGGAGTTCTTGCAGTTTCTGCATGCTGTCGCTCCGCACTGGTACTCGGCATACTGCGGAACGGTTCCGAAGTTGCAGAAAACCGGTACGGAGTCCTCCTTCATAGGACGCCCCAATCGGTGGGGGGTTCCGTAAGTAAGGAAGATTCTCGGGTTGGGGGTTTCCGTCCGCAAAATTGCCTGCACGGGGAGGCAAAATTTCAGTCGTTGTGACGCTGTCGGAGCTTTGGAGAGAGTCGTAGCAACAGGTGGACGCGTTCCAGCTCGTTCAGCCAGTCCTGGCGGGTATCGGCGATCTCATCGGCGGGTACCGGAGCGCCCGGCAAGGGGCAAGACGCTCCGAGGGCCTTGGCCGCGATGGCCCGATAGCGTGTGAGGGAGCGATCGCCCATGATGGAGACAAATTCGAGGTCTTCGTTCAGGAATATGACAGTTGGGACGCGGAGGCCGCCGCAGATCTTCGCGGCTTCGGAGAGTTCCGAGGCTTCGTCGCGATCAACGAAACGAAGGTCGATCTTTCCGCCGGACGATGCGGGCGAGACTTCAGCGAGTTGCTGGAAGAGCGGACACTGGTGAACGCAGTCGCCACACCAGGTGCCGCTGAGCACGAGGATGTTGATGCGCCGTGTGAACGATTTGATCAGGTCGATTTGTGTTTGCGTGAGCGGCGCGTGCTCAAGGCTCAGCTTGTCGAAGTGATTCCACGACTGCTGTTGATGCTGCGTGCCAGTGGCGATATACGCGGGATATGTGACGGCTTCGTTGAACGACGACTGCAGGAGCTTTTGGTTGATCATGATGGGTTATGCGAAGGCGAGTCGAATAATGGGCATTGCAACTGGGATGACGCGAAACGGAAGAAGTAACACTAAAATAAAGGTCGGCGTGGGGTGGCGTGGGGTGGGCGTGGAAGGCGAGCGATTGTTGATTCCAGTTAGCCAATGGGGAGGATTGTTGTCGCCGTGGCGTTTGCCCCTGCGCGATGCCGAAGCGCGGAGCGAGATCGCCCTCGATTCGCCGCGCGTCGAGGCTCGATAGGATTGGCCTAGTCGCGGCGTGAACGCCCTGACGCCCTGAAACGTCCACCGAGCAGATCATGTCGCAATTGTCGTTAGAGAGTGAAAAGCAGAATTCGTCTTCGCGCCGGTTCATCAGCGAGTTCCGCGAGCCCCCGGAGCGTGTGAGCGGCGCGTTCTCGATCAGCAATGCGCAGATGGGGCAGACGCGGGCGGGGAAGTCGTACCTCCGCTGCATCATCGGCGATAAGACCGGCGAGATGCCGGCGCGAATGTGGTCGATCGAAGAGTCGCAGTTTCGGCGTTTGCCGACCGACGGATTTGTTGTCATCGAGGGCGAAACGCAGGCGTATCAGGGCGAATTGCAGCTGATCATCCACACGGTCAATGCGGTCGAGCCGACTCCGGATCTTCTCCGGGATCTGCTTCCGTGCTCGAAGCGAGCGCCCGAAGAAATGTTCGCCGAGCTGACGAAGCTGCTCGACACGCTGGAGCACCTGGCGATCAAGGCGCTGGCGCAGACGTATCTCGCCGACAAGTTCCTGATGGATGCTTTCAAGCAGTGCCCGGCCGCCAAGAGCATGCACCATGCGTACCTCGGCGGCCTGCTCGAACACACGCTGAACCTGGTGAATGTCGCGGACCGCGTTTGCCCGCTCTATCCGAAGATCAATCGCGATCTGGTGGTCATGGGCCTCTTCCTGCACGATCTCGGCAAGACGCGTGAACTGAGTTACGACAAGGCCTTCGCATACACCGATCGTGGCGAACTGATCGGCCACATTGTCGAAGGCGCGATCATGCTCCACGACAAATCGCAGGTGATGATGCGGGAAAGCGGCCAGCGATTGCCCCCCGGCGCGCTCAGCGTGCTGCAGCACATCATCCTCAGCCACCACACGTTGCCCGAGCACGGCGCCGCGAAGATTCCTGCTACTCCGGAAGCCATTTTCGTGGCGATGCTCGACAATCTCGACGCGAAAACGACGATTGCGATGAACGCCGCCCGCCCCGAGCGCGACAGCGATTTCAACATGGGCGGCAATTTTACAGAGAAGCAGTGGGCGCTCGAGAACGTGAAGCTGTTCCGTCCGGATGTCCTGAAGCAGTAGGCGAAACTCGCCATGTCAACGGAAGACAACACGATCCAGGTGAACTTTTCGCGGGCGCTGCCGCTGTTTCCGTTGGATCAGGTGACGCTGCTTCCGCAGCAGGTGCTTCCGCTGCACATCTTCGAGCCCCGATATCGCCAGATGGTGAGCGACGCACTCGACGGCGCGGGCCAGATCGCGATGGCCGTGTTTCAGGGCAAGCGCTGGAAGCAGGAATACCACGGCCGCCCCCCCGTGCGTCCCGCGGCATGCGTCGGTCACATCGCGCAGCACGAAAAACTTCCGGATGGAAGATACAACCTCGTATTGCGAGGCGTCTGCCGCGCGAAGTTGCTGAAAGAGGTTCCCGCCCCCGAAGGCCGCCTCTATCGCGAAGCGATGCTGGAGCCGATCGGACTCTCGCAAGACGAGACCCCGTTGCTCACCAGATTGCGCACCGCTCTTGAAATGCGGCTTGATCACGGCACGCTGAAGCGACTTGCGCAGGCGGACACGCTCCTCGAATTCATCCGCGATGACGACATCCCCACGACGGCCCTGCTTGAGCTGATTTCGTTCACGCTCGTTGAGGACAAAGAGAAGCGGTACCGACTGCTTGAAGAAGGCGACGCTGATGCCCGTGCGAAGATCGTCGAAGTTGAACTCCGCAGTCTGGACCGCCTGATTCGAATGGCGTTGCCTCAAACCGGCGAGAAATATCCGCGCGGCTACACGCCCAATTGACGCCTTCCTAGGCCTGCGAAGGCGGGTCTGGAGCGACCTTGGTCCTATAACTAAATTCCATGATTCAGAAAGAACTTGCGAGCCGAAGTGCCCGTATGTATAATGACGACTAACTTCATGGGATGCGTTCACGATGTGTCGGAACCCGTGAAAAGTCAGCGCTTTAGGAGTGAGTCATGGTTACGGCGATGAGGGGAAAAGGCCGGTTCGGTCGTTCGAGCTTGAGCGCGGTGGCGATCGCCGGCGCGTTGACGGTCGGAAGTGCCGGCTGCAACAACGCGCTCGAAGGCGGCTTGTCTGGTGCCGGCCTTGGTGCGCTGGCGGGCATGGCGATCGGCAGCGCGTTCGGCCACATGGGCACGGGCGCGGCGATTGGTGCCGCGGCCGGTGCGCTGGGTGGCGTCGTCATCGGTGATCAGAATCAGCGTCGTGCGAACGGTCAATAAGGACGGCGACGGGCGTTCAGAATGAATATGGGTTTTCGGCGACCGCCCGGCGACGAGGCTCGGGGGCTGGGCCTTCGCGCATTGCGTCGCGGCATGCTTCGGCGAGGCGCTGGTGCAGCTTCTCGTGCTCGGGGATGGCGTCGAGATAGAGCATGAGCTCATCGACGCGCCATGAGGCGGGCATCGTTGCGTTCACTCGCGTGATCGCGGCGTCGCCCAGGGCTTCGGCGGTTGAGGTGAACCACTCAACGTCGGGAGGAGTCGAGGAGCTGTCGCGGGTTGGTCCGACACCAGGCTGATCGTGCATCGCGACGACGCCTGCGGGCGGTGCGACTTGGACTCGGACGGTGACGGTGTCGATGAGGCCGCCTTTGGTGACGGCGGCGATGGGCCATTTGCCGGCGCGGGTCATGGGCTCTCGACAGAGCAGCAACGTCGGAATAGATTTGGAGTCTGCGGTTTCGCGGATGTCGCGAGCTTCGATGGCGATCAGGGGGGGCTGCGCGAGGTACAGGCCGGCGCGAAGATCAGAAGGCTTGGGGCGAGAGGTGAGAATTGTGCGGGGGCCCGCATCGCACGCGATCTGGCGGATCTGGCGCCGCGCCTCTTGAAGCGGAAGCAGGATGCGGGCCATGCGCTCGAAGTCATCCGTTTGGCGGGCACGCTCGAGAGCGCGGACGGAGAGCTTGACAACGGAAAAATACTCTGTTTCCAGCAGGGCCTGGCTGGCCTGTTCCATCAGGCGATCGATCGGGTTGGAGACATCCTTGGCCATGTAGATTTTGTTGGTTTTCAAGGATCCTTAGAGAGGCGTCTCCGCACCGATGCGGCCGTCGCGCACCATGTCGGCGATTGCGCGAAGGGTCTGCGACCACTGACGCGCGAGCGGGGCCATGTCGTAAAGGAGGATGTCGGAGAGTGCGGAGAAATCCTGTGCTTCGAGCGCGGTGCGGATGCTGCCGAGGCGTTCGAGCATCGCGTTAAAGCGGCCCGATAGAGGCGTCGGATCGCCGTCCGGGAGTGTGAGCGAATCGAGGTCGAGATTCAGAAGAGCGGCGCCCTTGTTCAGGATGTCGCAGACCGCCTGCCAGGTCGCGATCGACTCGCCGAGTTTGCCCAGTGCGATCTGTGTCTTGCCAGCCTGAATGTCGCGACCGACGCGGTCGTGATCTTCGGCGACGTGCGTGAGGGCGTCGGCTGCGTCGGTGAGCGTAAAGCTCACGAGCGAGCGAGGCTCTGCGCTGCGCATGGCTAGGCGCTGAATGGCCACCGGTTCATCGCTCGGGCTTGAAAGCAGCTCGTCTGAAATCTGAGTGCCGTCGGCGAACGCCTCGACGATGATGCGTCCCTTTGCCCGCGCGGCATCCTGCGCCAAACGCAGCGCGGCAGCGAGCGTGGGACGGTCAAGAGCGAGTGGCTGGTCGTCGAGAAGAACCTGCATGGTGGAAACAGACTTCAACAAGACACCTTGAGCGCGAACGCATTCTGGGGCTGCACCACGTGTTTGTTCGAATCACGCGGCCGCCCTGTTTACGGTCGCGTCCGGCGGGGTGGGGGTGCCGGAAGGTTCAGGATAGCGACCCGACATGAAAAGGTTTCGTCGTTGCTTGCGCCACCCCCGGCGAACTCACCGGCTTATTCCTTTCCGGCCGCCTCGCGCCGCTTCTGCTTGGAAATAAGGCGCAAATTTCGTGCGTAAATAACGATTCCCGACGATTGCCCGAGTACGCCCACGGGATCCTGGCGCCAGACGAAGTAGGTGAACAGGCAAATCCCACCAAGCAGGCTGAACCACCAGAACGCCGGCGTGATGATGCTGACCTTGTGGCGTTCGCTGATGAGCCACTGGAGGAACATGCGGCCGCTGAACAGGAACTGACCGCCGAAGCCAATCGCAATCCAGACGAGGCTAAACCAGCTGGTGATGTTCAAAAAGCGGAAGAGCCGGTTGGTCTGCCCATCGGCGACCTGGGCGGCCAGGGTTGCGCCGAAGATCGACTCGAACTCGCGGCGGGAGAGATCGGGAGATTCAAATCCCTCGCGCGTGAGCAGGCGGAACTTCTGAGTTTCGGGGGAGTCGCCGGTCACTTCGACCAGCCCGCGTGTGTCACCGATTCGGACCTCGGTGGTCAGGGCGTCATCTCGGGCGTGCATTTTGTTGCCCGCTGGATTTAACACGAGCCAGAAGCCGATCCCGATCAAGAGCGCCATCAGGGCGGCAGGCTCCCACTTGAAGCGGCCCTTCTTTTCAGAGTTCAAGCGTGAATCTCCGCCTCGTGCGGTTCGTGCTCGAGCGGACTTGCGGAGTGGGAAGCGGACGAAGCGGCGGGTGAATTCACTTCGATGGATTCCACGCTGCGCCGGCGCGAGCGGAAGTAGCGCACCGCGAAGAGGTCGATGAGGCCGGGGATTGCACGCTTTGTGATGCCCAGGCCGTATTTCGTTTCGCCCGCGTGGCGTGGCCGGTGATTGACGGGGACTTCGACGACTTTGCCGCCGAGATCGCGGATGGTCACAGGCACAAAGCGATGCATGCCACGCAGTTCGAGGGGAAGGGCGAGCGCGAACTCACGCTTCATGATCCGGAGAGAGCAGCCTGTATCGCGAACGCGATCGCCCAGGAGCATTCGGCGAAACGTGCGGCCGACCCAGGAGCCGACCTTGCGGATCACGTTGTCGCGCCGAGCGTGCGAGCGATCACCCTGCACAAGATCCGCGCCGGTTTCGGTCATCTTGCGGAGCATCATGGGTAGATCGGCGGGGTCGTTTTGCAGGTCCGCGTCCATCGTTGCGATCAGGCGGCCGCGGGACGCGCGGATGCCAGCATGGAAAGCCGCCGACTGGCCGTTGCCTTTTCCGGGTGGGGTCTGGCTCATCGCGATCGCGCGAAGCCAGGGACGGGTCGAAGTGAGGCCGGTCAGAATCGCGCGCGTCCGATCGGTGCTGCCGTCGTCAACAACCACGAGTTCCCAAGAAATCCCGAGCGGTGCAAGGGATTTCTGCACCTCGGAAGAGAGGGCTTCCAGGTTCTCCTGCTCGTTGTGCGCCGGTGTCACAACCGACAAGTCGAGCATTCGGGACGAAGTTGGGGCCGGTTTCACCAGCATGAATGGGAAGGGTAGGAGCGAAGTCCCCAGCGCTTATAGTTTGGCTCACTTAAGGGACCGACATGCACATCCGCGAGATCGATACATCCAAGCACCCGGCGACCGTCGCCGTGAAGTTCCTTCTGGAAGATCCTGAGGGCATGGGCGCTTCGAACCCCGAAATGAGCCTGAAGGCGCCCAAGACGCGCACGCTTCTTGAACTGGCTCTCGAAAACGGCATCAACATCGAGCACGCCTGCGGCGGAGTCTGCGCCTGTTCCACTTGTCACGTCCATGTCGAAGAGGGAATGAAGTTCCTCACCGAATCGACGGAGGCAGAAGAGGATCGTGTGGAGGAGGCACCGGGCCTGTCTCGGAACAGCCGGCTCAGTTGCCAGTGCGAGATCATCGGCGACGGACCGATCGTGGTGCGCGTGCCGGCGTGGAATCGCAACGCGGTGAAAGAAGTGCCGCACTAGCAAGCCGAGGACGATCGCAGCGATGGCATTGAGCAAGACATTTGGCTGGACCGATGTTCATCGCATCGGCGAAGAATTGGCGGATCGGGTTCCGGAAAAGGATCCGGTTCGTATTGGCTTTCCGGAACTGCGCCAACTTGTCATCGCTCTGCCGGGCTTTAAAGAAGAGCCAGGGCATCCTTCAAATGAACGGATCCTCGAAGAGATTCAGCGGCACTGGATGGAGGAGCGTCTGGATCGCCGCGACGACGAAAATGAGGATTGAACCTACCTCCGATGACTCAACGCCGAATCCTCCATGACGAATATTTCAAGAAGGCCAAGGCCGAAGGATACCTCGCGCGCTCGGCGTACAAACTGAAAGAAATCCAGGAGCGGCATCGGCTGCTGCGACCCGGGATGCGTGTTGTCGATCTTGGGTGCGCTCCTGGAAGCTGGTTGCAGGTTGCAAGCGAGATTGTCGGGCCGAAGGGTTTGGTAGTCGGTATCGATCTCCAGGAAGTGCCGGAGGATCTCGGGCAGAACGTTCACACGATTGTGGGCGACATCTTCAAGACCGATGCGACGGCCCTGCTTCCCGATCCGGATTCCAAATATGACGTTGTTCTGAGCGATATGGCCCCCAATACCAGCGGCCATGGAGACGATGCCTTGTCGGTGCGCCTTTGCCGTCGCGTACTAGAACTGCTTCCGAGTCTTCTCGCGCGCCGAGGCGGCTGCGCGATGAAGGTGCTGGAAGGCAGCGGCTATTCCGAACTGCTGAAAGACGTCCAACGCCTGTTCGCGAATGCGAAGGGGCTAAAACCCCGAGCCAGCCGCGAAGCGTCGCGAGAAATCTTCATCGTCGCTGAGGGATACAAGGGTGCCGGCGACAGCCCGGCGCAACCTGTCGCAAAGGCGAAGCCCGCGCCAGGTTGGTCGCGACCCTAGCGTGTAACGATGTCGTTTTTGGCCCCAACATCTGCGTTGATTGCCGCGGCACTCGTGCTGCCCGCGCTCTTCGTGATGTATCTTCTGAAATTGCGGCGTCGTCCCCTGCGTGTCAGTTCGATCATGCTCTGGCCGGAGGCCGCGACGGATGTGCAAGTGAATGTGCCGCTTTCGCCGCCGAGGCCGAGTTGGCTCATGGTGCTGCATCTGCTCATAGCTATGGCGTTGATCGCGGCAGTGGGGCGTCCGGTGCTGCTGAACGCTGGTGAACGAGCCGGCAGGCTCCTCGTCATCATCGATCGTTCCGCATCTATGAGCGCGATGGACGGAGCTGCGGCGGGGGGAGAGCGCATTTCGAGATTAGATGAGGCCAGGCGAAGGGCACGCGAGACGATCGGACGATCTGCTTCGGCAACGCAAATCGCGATCGTCTTTGTCGCAGCGAGTGCGGAGATCGTGCGAGAGTTTTCGTCCGATCTTGCCGCGGCGAGCGCCGCCATCGATCGGATCGAGGCAACCGATCAGCCCGGCGATCTGGGCGCAGCGATGGAAGTGGCACGGGCCATGCTTGGTGGCGCCGGCGCATCAGAAGACCTGGATGCCGGCGCTGAAGTGATCGTTTTCAGTGATGGCTCGTTTGCGGAAGGATCGCGGGAAACTGTCGCTCCCGGAGGCGTCGTGCGACTGGTTCGCTGCGGACCTCCACCCACCGTTGACAAGCCGAATCTGGGAATCGTCGTGCTTTCCGCCCGGCGCGACGCGGAGCGGTCCGACGTTGTCAACCTCTTTGCAAAGGTTCAGAACGCAAGCAACACGGCTCGCTCGGTGCCGATTCGATTATCAATCGACGGCGTGACATTGGAAACGAAGGCGGTTTCAGTTCCGGCCGCTGCGGCGGGTACGGTCGGAGAAACGGGAGTTGTGCTTTCGGCGAGCGCACCGGCCGGCGGTGTCGCGATGGCCTCTCTGCTCGTCGATGATGATCGCGACCTGCTCGCGAGCGACAATTCCGCAGTAATGAATCTTCGGAACGCAACGCCGGTGCGAATCCTGCTCGTGCAGCGTGGCGCCGGCGCGCGATTCGCTGATGAACCGACGACTGCACTGTCGGCGGACTTTCTGCTCTCCGATGCGCTCGCCGAACTGAACCCAGGTGCGCTGACGCGAGTCGGTCGAGAGAGATACGAAGAACTGGTGGCGGCCGGCGAACTGAAGTTTTATGACCTTGTCGTGTTCGACGGCGTCTCGCCTCGGGCCGCGCCTGCGCTTCCCAGCATCAGTTTCGGTGCGGGCATGCCCGGGTTCGAACTCGGGGTGCCGGCGGGGGACGGAGAAGCACGCCCGATCCAGTCGTGGGTTCGTTCGAGCCCGTACTTGAGGGACATCACGCTGGATGGAGTTGTGGTTGCGAACGAACTTGCGTTTCGCGGAAAACCTTCGGATGTGCTCGCGCGGAGCGAACGCGGTCCGCTGATTGTCGTGAGCAAGTCGGACGACGGGCCGAAGCGAGTGATCGTCCTATTCGCGCTTGAACACTCCAACTGGCCGCTGCAAGCCGGATTTCCCATCTTTCTGAAGTCCGCTGTAGATTTGCTCACTTCCAAGGGGGCCGAGAGCGCGGGCGTGCAGTTTCTGAGCGTGCAGCCCGTTTTCTTTGAAGGCGCGGGTGCGCCGCCAGAATACATCGGGCCGGTTGCGGCCCCGGCGAAGCTCGCGCCCGGCCAGAGCGAGTCGGCGGTTCCGGGCTCTGTCAGACGAATGACGCTCGGCGTGCTGGATCGCGCTGGCGTTTACACCCCGCCTTCCGGATCAGGTTTTCCACCGATCGCCGTCAACCTGCTCAATGCACATGAGAGCGCCGTGGCAACGAGCGACACGCTGCGAGTGGGCTCCCGAGTGGTTTCTGCCGGAGGAACGGCCGCACGCCCCCGCGAAGTGTGGTGGTGGGGTCTCGTGATTGCTGGCACACTTCTCGCGATCGAATGGGTCGTCTTCGCGCGGTCTGCGCGCTTGTAGCGAACTGGATCCTGTACAATTGTTCTTCGCTGGGAAGGCAACTGTCAGGAATGTCATGGAACCAACGAAGCACGTGCCGCAGGTAGTTTCGCCGCTCGATCGGCGATCGTTTCTTGGCATTTCGCTCGGCTCCGCGGCCGGACTTGCCGCGGCAACGGCGTTCTCACCCTCGCTCACGCGCGCTCGTGAGGCCGTCGGAGCGGTACCAGACAAGCGAGGCCGCAAGGCGCTCAACGTCATTTTCATGGTCTCCGACGGAATGAGTTTTGGAACGCTCTCGTTGGCCGAGATCACCTCGCGCGTCAAGCACTCGAAGGGCACGAATTGGGTCGACCTTTGGGGACGTGAAGGGGTGAAGCGGGCGGTCATGCGGACTGCTTCGGCAAATTCGCTTGTCACGGATTCCTCCGCGGGTAGTTCATCCTGGGGCAGCGGATTTCACATCAACAACGATGCCGTGAACTTCACTCCCGACGGCAAGATGCCGGTTCCGATCCTGGTGCAGGCGGCGCAGAATGGCAAGGCGACGGGACTCGTCACGACCACACGCGTGACACACGCGACCCCTTCCGGATTCATCGCGAACTGCCCTTCCCGCAACTCCGAAGAAGAAATCGCGAAGCAGATCATCGATCGACGCGTCGATGTCACGCTGGGTGGAGGCAGCAAGTATTTCCCCGACGCACTCCTCGCCAAGCGGCCGGATCTGCGAGTGCTCCGCACGCACGCCGACTTCGACGCATACGCAAAGGCTCTCGGTGCGGCACAGTCAGGCCCGGTGCTCGGCATCTTCCAGAAGTCGCACTGCCTCTACGAGTGCGAGCGCAACGATGTCGATCCGTCACTCGCCGACATGTCGGTGCTCGCTCTCGCGCAGCTCTCGAAAAACAGCAACGGTTTCGTCCTTCAAATCGAAGGGGGCCGCGTCGATCACGCGGCACACGCCAACGACGCCGGCACCATGGTGGGGGAGCAACTCGCGTTTGACCGCACGCTCGGCGCTGTCCTGAAGTGGATGGAGAACCATGACGACACGCTGCTGATCGTCACGACGGACCACGGCAACGCCAACCCCGGGCTCACGCTGTACGGGCCGGAGACGTATAAAGGGATCGAGCGTTTGAGCCAAGTCCGCCATTCATTCGAATGGATCTTCGATCAACTCGGAATGAAACTTCAGTACGACGACGCGGTCGCCAAGACCAAACTCAGCGAAGAAGATCGCGTTGGATCGCTCGTGCGTGAGGCCACCGGCATCCAGCTTTCCCGAGACGAGATCGGAGCCTTCGTGGGTGCCCTGCACAACAAGAACCCGCAATTGTTCGAGCCGATGAGCCGTTCGAGCAGCGTCCTCGGCAGTTGCCTCGCGAATCACTACGGCGTCGGCTTCATTAGCCCCAATCACACGGCCGACTTCGTTGAGATGACCGCGATTGGCCCTGGCAGTGAGCTCATCGCTCCGTTCATCGACAACATCGAGTTGCACGGCGTCATGACCACGGCGCTCGACCTTCGCCCCGCGATCGCAATTTGAACTGATTACCACTTCGTCAGATCGACGCAGGCCCGAGCCGGCTCTGTTGACCAGGGGAAGATCGCGCGTGGCCAGGACGATCGCACGTTTCCCCGAATGTGCTCTACTCCGAATCGAAGCAGCCCGGGCCGCTCAACCGCCCTGTTCGGAACGGGAAGCCGGAGCGACCAGTGTGTGGCAGCAGGAATGATCTGCGCACCCGCCAAAATTGAATCGCGTGCGCCCGTTTCGCGAACGGTCGCGACCGCTTCGCCGCTCTCGGGGATCCGCGAAGTCTCGGGCAATTCGACCTGCACGACGAGTGTCGGCCGATTGATCGGTCCGAACCAAATTCGAACCGACTGATGCTCGTATGCGCTCCGTTCGACTTCCATATAGATGGACCATCCGGAGCCCGAGGGCACATTGGTCGGACCTGCTTCGCGAACGAGCCGGGCCGCGAGCGCGCCAACTTGCGATCGCTCGCCCGTGGGGATCGGGCTCATGGACTGCGAGAGCGTCCATGGCGTCAATGCGTGATCGATAAAGGACGGCGCGATGAGCAGCCCCGGCGGCCTTGCGATCAGGCTGCGCCGATTGACCGCCAGCGCCGTGGACCAAGTGCCCACATGCGCTTCGACGACCTGCATGTCATCGCTCCCATCGGTGGGTGCGGGGCGCGTGAGTGCACCGATCGCCAGAATTTGCGCGCGATCCGGCGGTATCGACAGGAGTTCGGGCGACTGCAATTCACCCTTTCCGCCGGCCCAACCCAAAGACGAAGTGTCCGTGAGATTCGCCACACCGATGCGCGGCAGCGGCAAGCGTGAATCCGCATCAAGCAAGCCGGCATCATCGCTGACCCACGCACACGCCGGGGGCCGTTTCGCCAGCCAGGCAGATGCCGCGGAAGCGATCGCACGCGGACTGTCGCGGCTGACCAGGATCTGATCGAGCAGCGATTGCATCTGAGACACATCCGCCCACGCCGGCGCGTAGCGAGTGGTGGCTCCCTCGAAACGCACGACGCGTGAGCATTCCGCCACAACACGTTTGAATAAGAGCGGGTCCGCGCGCAACAGCTGCGAGAGCGCGTGATTCCAGAGCGCCGCTTGCCTTAAGGCCAGCAACTCGTCGACCGAAGGCGCGTTCGGTCGAGCAACGGGATCCGTCGCATCCGGCGCGAACGGGATCGCGACTTGTGCCGTCGAAGGCGGCTTGAACCCGAAGAGCGAGGACCGCCAGCGTACGAACGGGTTCAAACTCTCCAGGCGGAGGCACTCGCGTACAAATGGATCTCCTCGTGCTTCCGCAGGCAAATTTGGAGCTTCCAATTTGAGCGTCTTTTCCGCCGGTATCCACACCAGATCAATGTGTTCCGAACCAAGCCAGAGCCAGTGGCCGATGGCATCCGGCGGCAACTCGATCTCGCAAAATTCGATTGTGCTTGTCAAAGCCTTTGCAGTCGGAGACGCGTCTTTCCATTGTCCGACCGGCCCGATCCAGCGTGAAGCCGAATTCTCAACCGCTCCGAAAGCCTGAGTCGGCACAAACTGCTCAACCGAAACCCGCCGGATCGAGACCGTTACCTCACGCCCGTCATCCAGCTTGGCTTGCGGAATGCGACCGCCCGATCCGATCACCGATGAGGCGGGAACGATCAACGTCTGTCCAAACACCGCAAACAGCGGCAGCTTCTCTCCAGTCGCAGGAGGCGGCGGCAGGACATTCACGCTCTGCGCCGGTCCGAACGGAGATGGATCGCGTTTGGGCGCCGGTGACGATCCGCACCCGATCATCGGAAAGAGCAGGGCGCAAGCGAGGATGCGGTGGTGCGTCAACACTGGTAAAGAGGTCGTTCGTTTCCAGAGGCCCCGAGGTTTCAGCGTTCGGGAGCGATCGATCAGTTGCCTTCCAAGGGCAACGTCTGCACGATGTTCGACAGCACCGAATCCGGCGTGACACCCTCCGCGCTCGCTTCGAAGTTCATGATCAGGCGGTGCCGCATGGCCGGCAGTGCAGCTTCGGCGATGTCCTCCGTCGAAACCGCGACTCGGCCTTGCCTCAAAGCCCGGCACTTCCCCGCCAGCACCAGTGTCTGTGCCGCTCGAGGCGAAGCACCAAGCCGAACGTATTGATTCACCATCGGCGTTGAAAACGAGCGCCCGCTGACGGTCGATGCCGGCTGCGTTGCGAGCACCAGCCGCACCGCATAGTCCCGCACGCTCGGCGCGATCGGTACCCGCCGAATCAGGTCGCGATGTGCGAGAATACGTGCCGAATCCAGCACCGCCTGCGGCAGCGCGTCGGCCGAACCGGTCGTCCTCTCCAGAATCTCCGCCAAGTCCTCGCGCCCGGGAGGACGCACCAGCAACTTGAAGAAGAACCGGTCCAGCTGCGCTTCGGGAAGCGGATACGTGCCTTCCTGCTCGATCGGGTTCTGCGTCGCCATCACCAGGAATGGTGATGGAAGCGGATAGGTCGTGCCGCCGACAGTCACGCTTCGTTCCTGCATTGCCTCCAGAAGTGCGGACTGTGTCTTGGGCGTTGCTCGGTTAATCTCGTCCGCGAGCACAACTTGGGCGAACACAGGTCCCTCGCGGAATCGAAACTCACGCTGCGTCCGGCCACCCTCGCCGGCACTCTCGATCACCACGGTCGTGCCCGTAATATCCGCCGGCATCAGGTCCGGCGTGAACTGCACGCGGCTGAACGACAAACTCGTCGATCGCGCGAGTGTCCGCACGAGCAACGTCTTGCCGATTCCCGGCACACCTTCGAGCAGCACGTGTCCGCCCACAAACAGACAGACAAGCACGCCCTCAAGTATGTCCTTCTGCCCGACGATGACGCGGGAAACCTGTTCGAGCGCGCCCGCGAAATCCGCGCGAAACGCGTCGGCCAATTGATTGATGTCTCGATCGTTCACGGGCCGATCGTAGCGGAATCACCCACCCCAAGAACTCACCCGTAGCACCTAGTTGTCGCTCGGCACCACCGGCGATTCGCGTTCGTGCATCGCGGCAAGTGCCCGGCGCAAAGGCCCTGGCGAAGCTGGTGCATCCGCCTCCGGTTCCGGAAGCGAATTTTTCGGCTCGATCTCCGCAGTGGCCGTCTTCGCGGTCTCGGTCTTGATCGAACCATCCTTGCCCACCTGCTCGAACTTCACGGTCACGCGGGTCGAAACGCCTCGCTCCTGCATCGTGACGCCAAAGAGCCGATCCGCCTGCTGCATCGTCCGCTTGTTGTGCGTGATGACGATGAAGTGGGAGAGATCGGTGAACTGACGCACGACCTGCCCGAAGCGGTTCACGTTGCTCTCATCGAGCGCCGCATCCACTTCGTCCAGAATGCAGAAGCACGATGGCTTGCTTCTGAAGATGCTCATCAGGAGCGCAACGGCCGTCAGCGTCTTCTCGCCGCCCGACAACTGGCTGATGCTGCGAGGTTCCTTGCCCGGCGGCTTCGCAACGACTTCGATGCCGCTCTCGAGCAGATCGACTTCGTCGGTCTCGACCTTGCTGACGCTGCCGTCCGCGTTTTCGATCTCACGCACCAGCGGCATGAGCCGCACTTCGGCCTTGCCGCCGCCAAAGAGCCGGCGGAACATGCCGTCCGCGCCGCCGAACTGCTCCTGAATCTTCGTGAACACCGCGCCGAAGCGTTCCTTGCTGATGATGTTGAGCTTCTCGATCAGTTCCACCAGCGTGCCCCGCGCAGTATCCATGTCCGCGACTTGCTTCACCAGCGATTCGTTCGCCGTCTCAAGCGTTCCCTCTTCCTCAATCGCATCGAGGTTGACGTTTCCGAGCGCCTTGATCTGCTCTTTTAGTTCCGCGATCGACTTTGCCGCCGCGGCAGCATCCGGCTTGGTCACATCGCCCGCCGCCAGCATCTCGCGATACTGCGGATACTCGGCCGCAAGATCGACCTTCAATTCCTGCTGCGTGCGCTCTTCGACCGTCTCGCGCTTCACCTCAAGTTCGCGCCGCGTGATCTCGAGCGCGTTCCAGTCGCGTTCCAGCGTCATGGAATGTTCGCGGGCCGCGTTCAGCGCCTCGGTCACTTCCACAACGATGTCGCTCGCGCTCGCGATTTCCTTGGAAATGGCCTCGGATCGCGCCGAAACCTCTGCAAGGGCCGCACCCGACTGCTCGATCATCGCCTCGGCCTCGGCGATCGCCGTGCCGAGTTCATCAACGCGTGCCGCGCCCTGCTGTTCGTGCGTTCCCAGGTCGCGCTTCTGCCGTTCCGCCTCGTCGCGGGCAAGTTCGAGCCGCGAAAGTTCGCGACGAGCCACCGCTGCTTGCGACGTGAGCCGCTCGACTGCGACCTTTGCCTGCGTGCATTGTTCCGAAAGTGCCTCGGTCCGGGCACGAGACGCCGCGGAAGTCGCTTCGGCTTCCTGCGTTTGTGCTGCCTGTTCTTCGAGCAATCCGGCAAGTTTCTGCGCCCGATCGCGCAGTTCGGTCGCTTCCTGTTCGAGTCGGCTGCGTCGAGCCCGCAAGGCTTCAAGTTGCTGTCCCGATTCGCTCTGATCGCGGGCGATGCGTGCCAGTTCCGCCGTCTTGCGTTCCATCAATCCGTGATGCGAAACCGCCTGCCGCTGCGATTCAGCCAACTGCCGACGGAGGGTGCCCGTTTGTTCACCGAGAGCCGCTGCCGCGCTGCCAACCGTCGCCAGTTCGCTCTTCGCGGCGTCAAGCTGCGCCCGAACCTGCGCTACTTGATCTTCGAGTCGTCCCGTCTCCTCGCGACGCTCCAGCACGCCAACGCCCGAAGCGCTGTCCGCACCCAGCGGCCCGGCGATCACCCGTCCATCGCTCTCGATGACCATTCCATCGCGTGTGACGAAGCGAGCACGAGCCGGCAACACACCGGACGCCGCGAGCATCAACGCGCCGTCGATCGACTCGACGACAAATGTTTCACCCAAAAGCCGATCGATCGTCCGCGACAGCGCGTCGGAATTCTCAAGCCCGGCGCGAGGCGTCACCAGTCCGCCCAGCCGAACAATCTTCGAAGCAAGCGCCGGATCGACATCCGTGATCGTCCCCGGGAACTCACCGAGCCGTGAACCGCTGCGCTGCGTGCCGACTTCAAGCGGCAGAAACGTCACGCGTCCTTCAAGTGCCGCAATTTCTTCGGTATTCGGCAACTGCGCTGGCGTGGCCACCACCAATGCCTGCAACCCCGCGCCAAGCGCTGCTTCCACAGCCTGCGTCGCACCAGGATTCACTTCGAGCAAATCCGCAAGCGCGCCCTGCACGCCCGCGAAGCGGCCTTCCTGTCGCGCTTTCAGCACGCCGCGGACAGCCTCCGCGTATCCAACATGGTCTTCCGCCATCTCGCGGAGCGTCGCGCGCCGGCTTTCAATTCGGGCCAGATCCTGCTGCAATTCGCCCACGCGCTTCGCGAGCGAATCGCGTCCGCCCGACAAACGCTCCAATTCTGCGAGCGCGGTCTCAAGCTCACCTTCCAGCCGCGAAACCTCCGCGCCAAACTGATCAAACGCCAGGCGGGCCTGCTCGCTGTCGCGTTCCGTCGCAACCTTCCCCGCTTCGATCTGTTCGACACGCCGCTCAAGGCCCGCGATCTGATCGGCCAAGCCGCGCGACTGACGCTCTTCAGCTTCCGCCGAAGCCACGAGCCCCGCACGCTCGCGATCGATCTGCTGCATCTGCCGGCGCTTCTGCGCAAGATCCTGTTCGCGAGCCTGTGCTTCATTCAGCAGTGTGGCGCGTTCCGCCGTCAGCGTCGCGAGCACACGCTCCTGCTCGTCACGTTTCTCGGCCTCAGCCGCCAGCGTTTCGCTCGTGTCCGCGATCGCCGCGCCGACCTTCACCATCTCTTCGTCAAGGCCAGCCAGCCGAACGCGATCGCTCTCGAGCCGCGCCGTCACATCCGCCAGAGTCCTCTGCGCCATCTCGCGCTTCTGCGAAGCCTGCGAAGACTGAAACGCGACATTCAATCGTTCCTGCTCCGCCGCGCGGCCAATCGTCTGCTTCTCCGTGCGGCTGATTTCCGCTTCCTGCCGCTTCAGATCAAGCGTGCCGACCTGTTCCTGCGCCGTTGTCCGCTGCACTTCCAGATCGCTCTGGCGGCTCGCGAGCCCATCAAGCCGCGAACGCAGATCGCCGTACTGATCAAACGCAACCGCCGTGCGCCACGCCGACAGTTCCGTGTCGAGCGTCTGGAATTTGCGCGCCTTCGCCGCTTGTCCCTTCACCAGCCGCAACCGCCGCTCTGTGCTCTCAAGCTGCTGCCTGGTTGTCGCGAGATTCTGCTCGGTCTTCTCGAGCTTGCGCATCGCCTCGATCCGACGCTGCTTGTACTTCGCAACTCCGGCCGCTTCTTCAAAGATCGCGCGCCGCTCTTGCGGGCTTGCGAGGAGCATTCGATCGACCTTGCCCTGCTCGATGATCGAGTACGCATCCGCGCCGATGCCCGTATCCATGAACAACTCGCGAATGTCGCGAAGCCGCGCCCGCCGGCCGTTGATCAGATACTGGCTCGTTCCATCGCGATACAGCCGGCGCTCGACCTCCACCATGTCGGCATCGATCGGGAGCCCGCGCTTGCCCTTCACACTCGCATC